>JAABUZ0100000031.1_pt1 | contig 290821 bp, 160 predicted proteins | sample 5562091 | NCBI WGS metagenome assembly JAABUZ01 (sample SAMN12813069, study PRJNA571459) | rock metagenome | isolation source: Antarctica rocks | place: Antarctica: Victoria Land, Linnaeus Terrace sud | collected 2015-12-21 | reverse complement strand
CCGAAACCCGACCCGACGATTAGTCTATTAATAATTTGATTTATTAATTATTGTTGTTGCAAGACTAGTTAAAGAATAGACTTAATATAAGCTCTCTTGTTAGAATTGCTACTCTTTTTAAAGAAAAGCGTTTATTTGCTTTATCTTTTTACTAAATAATTGCAATTCTAATATGTTAAAGATTATAAATAAAGTTTCTAATTGTATAAAGTATTTAGAATTCGAAATATTTAAAGTTATAACAACTAATAACGCAATTAAATTAAATAATTCTATATTATACAAATACACGTTATTATTACAAACTCTAAAGAAAGTTGTTGCAAAAATAAACTAAAAAGAGTTTTCAAAAACTATGTAACAAAGATAAAATTGCTTTTACGCAAAGAGAATAACACAATAATAATTAAAGATAACATTATATTTGATTTTCTTGTATCTTATATACAAGGAATTATCTTTATATTGCTTCTACTATTGTAAACTATTAATATAAAAATTTCTAAATATTAGTTTATCAAGAAGTTCTCTAGAAGCGCTCGCATTATTACAAGATAAAAATAATCAATTCTTAAAAAGTTTTTCTCTATTAAATAAATTTTAATAAAGATTTTGTTAACAAGAAGATGCAAGTAATTTTAAATTCTTTAATTAATAAAAGAGCTTCTTTGTTAACTTTGTCGATCTAAAGTCTTTTTAACAATTCTTTTAATAATCTAGAAAAAATAATAATATCTCTTGATAAAAAAGAAACAATAATAGAAGCTCAAAATTTTACGTTTTAAATAATTAAAACTAATAGATTGCTATAAGTAAGTTTAATTGCGTTTTTAACATAGCTTTCTATATTAAGATACAATAGAAGTCGAGTTTCTTGTTTTTGAACTTTTTTTTTAAAGTTTTTTAATCTTAATCTTAATATATTAAGTTTTTTCTACTAGATTGTACGTAACTTTTAACAATTAATCGATTGTTATTATTGTTTGAATAATTTTTAATTTAATATCAATGTTTGCTAAACCTTTTACAAACGCTCAAATTATTATATTAAGCATTGTTAATTTCAAAGTAAAAAAAATAATAATTAAAGATTGATCTTTTTCTTTAATACGTTGCATTATAGACGCTATCTTCTAGTAGTATAATATTAAAGTTTTGTTCTTTCGTTGTCGTAGATTTGCTAGTTTGTTATTAAAATTTATTGTGCTTACTTTTATAATTTTTTTAAGAAAATTCTTCTTAAGTATATTACGAAAAATAATTACTCTTTCTAAAGTAAATTTCTTATCTATAATAAACGAAGCTATTAAATAAGCTTCGACATAAATAAGAGCATTTTCGAAAATTAAGAAATCGAACGCTTAAATGTATTTCTTTAATAAAATAAAATAATTTAATTTTCTTTAATTTTCTAGTTCGAAATTCAAGCGTTTTAATTATTTATATGTAGAACTATTCTTTCTAGTAAACTAATCGCAAAACTTGAAGTCCAAATTTTGTCATTTGTAAATAAAAGATATAATAGAAGATTGCGAATATAAAGAAGATACAAAGATGTTCGAAGTAATAAATAGAATTAAGAAGCTTCGATAAGTACTTTTTTCAATAGTTGTAATAGTTTTATTACTTAAATAGCTCTTGCCCTATTTAAGATTGCTAAGAGATAGAGAAGATAATAATACACTCTCTTAACTTAACAAAAGCTCAAATTTTTTTGTTAATTAAAACAACAATATTTGATAAAGCAAATTGCTAAGTCTTGCTATCTCCAAGAAGTATTTTAATAATTGCGTAAATATAAATGTAAATGTAAATGTAGATTTTGATTGAGAAAACAATTCAAGAGACTTTGTGTAGAACTACTTGAGAGACAATCTTGATTTGTTCGACGACGATCGATTTCTACTAGCTTGTGTGCTCTCTTGATATTGTAACCTTCTAGGTAGAGCCCTTTTGAATAACTCTCCTTGCATGTGCTGGGTCGATTGATGTGGCGTTTGCAGAACTAGGTGTACAATAAACTGCGAAGACGACTAGGTGGACTATAGGAACTGGAATGACAAACGAACAACTGAGCAGGGTACTCTAACACGATCTCTTTCAGGATCACTTAGTGTCCCGTGCACGTTTACCAGAAAACGGACGTCTAATAGGTACAGGTTCTGGTGGGTAGAAAGGATGATTCATTGCAGAAGCTGCAGGAGGACCTAAATAGTCCTCCGAGCCACTAAGAAAACTAGTCCTAAAACTATCTAGTTTGGAACCTCCTGGTCACACCGCCCATACCGGGCCCGGGCGAGCAGCTTTCGTGCGCTTTGCCGTAATCCAGTCAAGCTTATGGCTTGGCACGAGGCAAAAATGTGCGAAGGATGAGACAGAGATAGTAATGCTACGAGCGTGGAGGGGCTGGCGCACTCAGCGCGTTCTAGTGCCCGCCGGCCCCGCACAAACTTGGCCTCACTTGACACTTCCCTCTCGTACCGATCAAGCTTAGGTAGCCGGCTCGGTTTGCCAAACTTAACCTGTCGCGGCTAGCCAATCCCTGACATATTTCCCTGACGGAGGGTGTAACCACATCAACTATCACCGCTCAAAGCTTGGTACAATGAAAGCCCCCCACAGCATCGATGGGGGTAGGAATTCCATGAGCTTGAGGGCCCACTCACGCATGGTTCACTCCTGCATTTCTGGCGGTCGCGCAAAGCGGGCCCCTTTGAACTACCCGATCTGCTAGCGTGCAAACAAGGGAGCACCTTGCGGTTGTCACTTTCGTCTTCTGCAGTGTGGCCAAAATCAACTTAATCAAATTGTGCGGACAGAATGGCAACGAGGCAACCATCCTTAAGTACAAGTAAGGAGGGTACTCCTCAGACCTCTTCCTGCTTTCCATACTCCTACGCCACAAAAAGCCTCTGGATACGACTGCTTCACTTAGCGAACTAAGTAGGGACATCATAGAACCTTGCCATCAGACTTCGTTCACGACACATCTTCCGAACATACTCGGCGCCGCAAGCATGCCGTATGTAGCACCATCGTTCTTTTCCTTAAGTCATCTTTCCTCAAGTATTGATCCAATTGCGTCCTTTGGCTGAACTCATCAACGCCAAAGTAGCAGCTCAAACCGTGGCAAAGCCCCCAGTGCCGAGCCCGGGAACAAGCCCAACAACGACAGACCTCTTCCTTCTCCTGCCATTGAACGATACCTGCGTGAAGGTAATAAAGAAGAATCTCGTCACCCTGGCGAGCGTGACACTTACCCGAAAGGACCGACTGGCATGGCAGAATATATCGCAGATTGGGAGAGGAAGTGGAAGAAGATCACCGAGGAGCAGGATAAGAAAGGTAGCGCTCAGGCTTACCGTTATCATCACCTTTTGCAGTCGTTGCCTCCACCTGTCCTGAGCTTGGCTGACAATCACTCCCAGGCTCGTCGAAGCTCTGAGGCCATCCAATACACTTAGGCCACAGGACATGATAGAGGAAGCTGATATGAACGGGTTCAGGTTGCCGCGCGGCATGTTGTCGAGTGGCCTGGTAATGACCGATTTGTATCTACAAGGATACTGCTTGATGGTGTTGTCGAACATGTTGGAACATGACAATTCTTCTAGTAGCACTTACGTAGCTTTCACCAAACTCTCCTAGGTGTCGCCCTTGTGATGACTATGTTAGACGCTCGCGCCCGAAGTCGCGCCTTTGAGCCCTGTATTTCTGCATCGATTCGCTTTATGATTTGTTGGCCGAAAATTCTTCGCTCTCTTGGAACGATCTTTGTGGGAGAGTCCATCTGGATATTCCTGGATCATGGAATATTGGAAATCCAAGCCAGCCTCGCGTTAAGGTCCTCCCGTTGGATGCTCTGCACTCTGAACTCAGAAAGCCCTACCAGAATCCGATCAGATTCGTGTAACATCTTAGCGCCTATAAAGTGCTTGTGCTGCAAAGAGTGTCCTTTCGACTTCGAATTGGGGAACGCAATGGCTAATATTTGATAGTTGGTTGGAAGCGGGATATCGAGACTTGGCCTTCGTCGCAGCTGTACCGATGCGTAGATCATCGAAGCTTGCAAGCGCGGGTGTCTCAGAAGAGTCGAGTGGTCCCCAAGGTATCTCTAGGTAAGGCGCAGTGTCACCGTGGATCCTTAGACCCGTGTCATCACAATATGCTCAGACCGAAGGGTAAGTTTTCGATGAGCCAGGGCAGTATTGGCCATGGATGGCAAAAGAACAAGGCGCGAGCGAAGAGAAGTCAACACATCTGGGCTTTACTCATTTCGGTTAGTCTGAGGCTGCCGTTGGCCGGTCTGGACCCTGGTTGTCAAAATACGTGGGCTGTTCCATATTTTCTCCAAATGAAATTAACGTGCCGCTAAGGAAGAAAACCGTAGATTTTCTTCGCCCTGGCGCTCATAAACACTATAAGCGCTAGACTAGACGTATTGTTTGGCTCGATGAATGGTACCTTAAGGTAACTGAAATTGTGACCAATGACTTTCGGAAAACGTATCTCTGCAGACAACTTGAACTTTGAAGCCGCGCGGTTGTCTATCGCCCTACGGTGATGATGGGGAAGAAGCTCATCTCAGGGCAATGTTCGTACTGTCGAATTATCACAGAAGAGACAGGCTATGGTGAGCGTACAGTCGTTCTTCAGGAAGTACGATCTCTCCATTTGAGGCTGAGCGGCTGTTTGACCAGCTGTTCATGATGTTTCAAGCAAATTGCAATCAACGTGTCTATTCTGTGCCACCTGTGTTCGTCAGCTTACTACATAGATATTCACGCCGGTAGCCGTTCTCCATATCCTAATTCACCACTGTTGCGCACATCCTCATATGTTGTCTTATTTTCTCGTTAACCAGCCCTGATGACTTCATTCAGTACTTGACAGTTGCAGCACCGATAATGCGTCCGCCAGTAATGCCATTTTCAATTAGTAAGTCATTCGGTCACACTTTGGTACGCTACGAAATGACCGGACCATACTGACATCTTTAACAGCATTCTAAGTCTAAGCATAGTTGCTTCCTATCTACCCCAATATCATCGTCTCATCTCGCGTAGCTCCAGCTATGGAATCTCCCCTTCTTTTATCACATTAAGTACATTATACAATAGTGGTGCACTTGCAAACATACTTCTCGTGAGTCCTATTAACGGGGCTACCAAATATTACCAGGGCGGAGGGCTGCACGGCCGAACCTGCTTCTCGGTATTAACCGCAGTCTGGGAGCACGGACTCCAATGGCTTGGCTTCATCATTGTGTAAGTTCCTTCGGATTAAGAGGTCTCCTTCGTCGTTCTGATTGAGAATTGCTAGGTTCATCATCTACCTTAACTTCTACAGCGAGGAGCCTCGACAACGCGCCAGCATCACTGAGTCCGTGACATCGGGACAGTATGTATCCGCTGGCGAGGCTTCCGAAAAGCTTCTCCCGCGTGTGCCAAAGATCGTCGCTTCGGTATGTCTGGTCCATGCCCTGCTTGTCCTCGCACCTTCAATCGCCTTGGCCTTCTCTCCATTTGTAAGAGGTGTCGTCCATGAGATGGTGCTCGACTTTTGGACCCTCTTTGTCAGTGGACTTTCGGCAATTTTAGCTGTCACTCAATACCTGCCGCAGATCCATCTCACTTTCAAGCTAAAGCACACTGGAAGCTTAAGTATACCTACGATGTGTGTGCAAGGCCCGCTGCACATTGCCTTGGCTGTGTCATTAGCATCCAGAATTAACGAAATCCTCGATCTTGACGCTACCAGCATCGTCATGTTTGCCGGTCGTGTGGCCTGGATGAATCATGCCCTAGCAGGATCCCTTCAACTTGTTTTACTGGTTGTCGGTATCTATGGTAGTCATATACGACCGCAGCTTCAAGACAGGGGGATTTACCAACAGATAGAACACAGCGCTACAACGCTACCGGACGAGAGAACCCCACTTATTGAGGGTGAAGACGCAGATGAACTACGGCTATCACATGCGATCAGAAAAACCATATCCGGTTGTCGATGGATTGACTTCTTCTCAAGGATCTATACATTCGATCGTGCTGGGTATCCTGCCATCCAACGCCAAAGGAATAATCTGTTGGTTCTACTCCACCCTTTACTTCTGCGACTTTAACCTTCGCGGTTCCCTGATTGTGTCTAGAATGGTATTGAGCGTTTTCGAATGCTGCAGGAACTACGCGCCCAAATGGGTGTGTCCTGTTCTAAGTCGGTATCCCTTTCTCGAACGGCCTTCAATCCTGAGCTCTGGTCGATCTTCTGACCTCTCAAGACGTTGCAATGCCGCTAGACGTACTTTGACCGGACGCTGTGGAGTTTGGCTTTGTGGCGCACACCGATTGCAGGAGTTCGTATTCCAGGTGTCTTCTAGACGCCATCTGCTTCACCACCCAGGTCGACAATTCCGCTGCGTCACCGTGTAAGCACTCGAGGCATCCTAATACCCCTAGACCAGCCAGGCAAGCTTCGCAAGCCGGATCGGCGAATCTATACGATATCAGTACAGCCTCTTCACAGGTAGTCTGAGAAGCCAATGGAGAAGGAAAGCACGTACCCTCCGGCAGCGCATGCGGGGAAACAGGCACCGGCTGCAACGGCTGTGCATAGACCCCATACTTTCCAATTGCAGCTTCCTACGTTGGGGGCTGGCCTGAGGCTGAGCTGAGAAGGCTTGATGCAACCACCGTTGTAGGCTATTAAGGCCCGGCTGTCCACGTCTCTGGAAGCTCTTGGAGCAGATTCCAACGGTGTGGAGACTGATTCGCGACACAGAGCAACGAGGAGCAGCAAGGAGGTGGCGAGATCCAGAATGACGCGCATGGTGATAAGAGCCGGCGTCGGACAATCGGCGTCGCTACCAGTTGACAAAAGCAAGACGAAGCTGACTTCAAGAAAGATATATAGCAACAGCGTCGATCGTTGAAAGGGCTAAGGATTATATATGCAGAGGCGCCCGCTTGTAGCCAGTACTATAAGCGGGTAATGAGCGACATCTACTCTCACCCATGCGGGTTCACCCAATTGCGCCGAGTAAAGGCGAAGACACGTATCTCTCAGGGCCATAGACGGGTCGGGAGACACGTGGGCCGCTCTCCGATTGCGTCCGGTTGGCACGATATAGACCTAGAATGGTGGAAGATTTCTGCCTCGCTATTGTGTGCGTTGATCGAGGTGCCGTATCCATCCCATCCAGCTTTTTCACAATCTCCTTTAGGCGGTCGGCTATCAGAAGCATTTCTTATACCCTGTCGGTTGTCGCGGGATGTTACACCTTGTGCCCTGCACTCCTTGTTGCGCAAACATGGGCTCATCCCCGATATGATGATTCAGTCTCTTATATTGAACCGCATAAGTGGATGTTTCAAGGTCCATCAACACTTCTCCCTGCCGCCTTACACCTTCTAGAGCAGGGAGACATGGCCGCGCAAACACGCACCTGAGTCAACCAAAGGTACGTCGCCAACAGTGCATTATTGAGCTACTGTTGTTCCTCATTCAAGTTGGTGTTGGGTCCAAATGCATTCAGGTGTTCTGTTTATCGCGATTGATCAGCCGAATTAGGTTTGGGTTTGACACACTACTGGAGGAATCTTGCCTACCATTACGCGATTCGCGCGAGGGTTCGTGCTGCGCATAAGTACTACTACGTGTTTGCTTTATAAATCACATTCGCAGTGCGAGACTCATGTTACCTGCAAGGCCCACTTTACGCCTCAAGGTTTCTACAAAATGCATGTATTCGGTCTTCTTCTTTTTCTCGCCTCCTCCACGCTCGCTCTACAGCCAATCGCAAATTCTACTCCCACACCTGAGCCGCCATCGCCTGGTGCCAAACCTGTGTGCTTCCCACCTTTCGACCGACACAATGTTTCGGAGGTAATCGGCCTCTGCTCTAGCCTCGTTGAAGAGTTCGTCCACAGCTTCGGGGAACAAATGAACACGAGTCTGCGCTGGAGCGGCAACAATACCGAGAGGCACCGTGCGAGAACAGTCCATCTTCCGCAAGTGATTCGTAATTTCAATCACGATCGCACCCAGGAATGTCTTTTAGAGTTGATAGACCACGGTAACGGAGACACGTACGAGCCCTCGGCCCTGATGGACAAGGGTACCGAAATTCTGAACGAATGTTTCGCAAAGGAGGATTGTGGAGAGATACAGCTGCCGCCGCATTACACTACCGCTCTCGCAGTGTGCGGGACTAATCGCCAAAATCAAACCGGACGGAGGGGTCTATGGACGAGACCAGTGTTAGAGATGCCATTCGTGGAATATCTGTGGGAGAGAATGGAATCATGAGAGTATGATATGCGGCTGTGCGAAGAGTCAAAGGGAGATCGGCGGGCGATCTCTTGCTGCAGCGAAGGTCGCTATGTCCCAAGGAGTCCAGTGCCAAGAAGGGCGTAACGGGGATAAGGCTATCGCGGCAGCATATATAATCGGAGCACTACGGCGAGCCCAGGTCGAGACCAAAGGACAGTCAGAATAGACATTCACATGTCACTGTAGGAGTATCTCCATGCCAGGTGCCACACCTGCAAATGTGTGCTATACTCATGAAACCATTATCAGAGAAAGTGAAATTAGGTTGTGTCTCCGGAGGATATTCTAGCGAGTCGAATGTACACATTAACTCCCGCCCCGCAAAACGTTCTCAACAGCTCGCATAACACATTTCTCTGGGGTGGCAAGAAAGGAAATAATTGAACCCAGCAGAATTGCTGAGTTGTCGCTTCCAGAAAGACCTGTGGACAGGGCGACGATAGCCTTGGAATCACACACACCGCGCAATGCAATCTTGGCCACCGTCCACTAGTATTGCAATACGCGATCATGAGCACATAAGCAGATTCGCGGACAAATGACGTGGAGGAGCAATAGCCGCCACCCTATCACATATGCCTATTTCAACCCAACCACTCACCTCTACGCGACTCTTGCAGCCGAGTCCTATCACCCGCCGCAAGTATCTCTACGGCCAAGCGCATATACTGAGGAAATATCTCATTGCTACTGTTCTGAGCCACTATCTGATTGCTTCTATTTTAAGCCACTACATCCAGCGACTTCGAGCGTCCAATTAGGGATGGCTTATCATACCGCTGTACCACACGTTGTTGAGGTATGAGAATAAAAGTTAAGGAAACAATGAAGGAGTCTGCATCGTACCGCGGTCGTGTCACTGACTCGACCAAGATATATCTTGATTCCCTCGTCTTCAACAGAAAGGATGGAGAATAGGAATGGCAGAACCACGAGACGATGTGTCACGGAAAGCTGATCTTTGACACCGTTGACATAATTCAGGTCAGCGACTGCCTCCAGAACAATGAATCTGGGCACCATGACAGAGTCTAGAATTTTCGCGGAGTACGAGAATTCTCATATTGATAATGACGAACGCTCTTCATCAGGTCGACGTGCAGACTTGAGACCCAGCGCTATAACGACTGGAAAGCCACTATCGGAGGCGATGTGCTACATTACTTCGTGCTGCTCGGAGCGTGTTGTGGTGCTGGCCCATACTCCCGTCCTAGGAGATTGAATAGCGTAGTGAAATAGGTTCAGCGTGTGGCTGTGCCGATACATTCTCCTGCACGTGTTCTGCCACAACGAGTTCTGCCGAACTTCTACCCAATGAGACCATCATCAGTTGCCGACATTGGTCTGATCAATTTACTGTTCCTGCACTATCTGATCATGGGAAGCTGCTTTGCAGTGAATGGACCACACGGTCGCCATTGCCAAGGGAAACCACGTCAGCTCAGCAGGGAGCATGGGCCAGAAATGCTATGAATACAGGCCCTCAAGATACCACATCTCGCATTAGGCGATGGAGCTATTCGATGGGTGAACAATAATCGGAGTTGAGCACAGGCGATTGTGAAGCGTGCCCGATCTTCGTCGACAGGTGCTCCGTCTAACAAGCGACGATGAGATAGGAGTGCTTGGCACCGGGAGACTCGACGAAAGGGTTCATTAATCTCCTGCGGAGGATTATCACGAAAGGGCCAGAAAAACCCGCGAGCGGGAAGTGGCCGCCTCTTGCAGCAAGGCTAGATCGAGATGACAACCTCTGCGTGACTAGAGAGTGTGTCACACGTCTCTTTATCGGTCGCCAAAGCCTAAAGTATACGGCTTTCGCCACCCCAATTCCCGAGGTGGAAAGCATGCACGCCCCGTGGTCGCATGGCCTACCAAGGATGTTAGTCAAAACAGAAAGGAGGAGCCAGGTTGGATGCATGGTGTGCAGCGAGCCAGTAAGCAGTGACCAAGGGATTAGAGTTGACAGCGACTGGATGCCCAGGAGGCCTGCGAGTGCGAGGTGCAGCATTAAATTCCAGCGTGAAAAGACGCGAGGCTTTACGCCAAAGGATTCGGTGCCGATCGGCAAACTGAGAAATTACGACAGGCTCTGGTGATAAAGTGCAGAGTGTCAAAGCAGCTGTACAGGTACTGCTATACACTAGGGCGATGGTGGCAGATAGCGTAGGTTGTTGGTGCAGACTGCAGGGCCTAGGGACGGTCAGCAAGGATCGGCCGGCGATCTTGCAGCGGATTGCAGGGGTTGGCACGTGGTAAAACGGGGCCTAAGCAGTAGTTCGCACCCTAATTTGGCTCCCCCCGCCCCCCCCGCTCCCCCTCTGTCTGTGCCAACAAACTAAAGTGAGACAAGTGCTGCAGCCTCGACGGCTATCTGGACAACAGAGCCCAAGGATCCCGTAACACTTACGAGTCACGACACCATGGCTGCCAGGTTCTGCCGGCGAAGTCGCGTTGCACGGATCGCTTCTTCAAACCCAGCCTTCACCGCACACCGAATACGAGGCCAGGCGGACCTTTAGGCAATTGCGGAACATTGGCTGTAAACGCTGCCAATGACCAACTGTACCGACATCCCAACTCGATATCGAAGCTACTGCGCTCATGACCGAGTGTGTTGCGAAAAGCTAGAGACTGACTTGCTCGACGTCCTTGCTGTAGTGCCCGCAACCGCAGACAAGGCTGGAGCCTTTCGTAGGGGCGTGGTGCGATGGCTTTCGCTAGTGTCTGGGTGCCAGGCTGCACATTGCAACTAGGTGTGGTCGAAGCAGACTTGGCCCATCCAATAGCACTGCGCTCTTTACGCGCCATCGTGACGATTGGAGGATGGTTTGATAAGAGCTCCCTTGATTTGGTGGCACCCGCGACGCTTCCTGTGCTTGAAGGGCCCGGGGCAGTAGCATCCACTTGCTCAGCTGGACCGTGCAAGGCATACGTCAGACCTTGGCCGGCAAACAGCACATGTTACGAGGTCCTGACAAGGTCGCGCTGCTGCTGGTCCGATGCTTAGCGTCTGAACAAACCAAGATGGGGATCTCCATAATGAACCTTCCTTTGCAGGAACGTCCATCAGGGAGCCCACCAATTTAAGAGAGCCAATGATGTGTTTCATGGTTTTGCGTCCTTGCGTTCCTTCATGGATGCATTGGACCTACTGAAGATTGATTTCGATTCGGACAGGGGGTTGCCCCACGGCTTTGCATGGCTTCCTCACAGCCAACGTGAGGTCTCCTACCCTCTGCTTCCAGAAAGTCAATGTACCGCCAAGCGGATCACTGCCTTCTTCATTTACCTTGCTAACCTTGTCTGCCCGTTATGCACAAAGCCACTCGGCGTTCCTCGCAGCGGCTCACAGCCAGCATTCAGGGCAGTGCGATAGAGTGCTTTGGTACTGCAGATGTTGCGCCTGCCTCGCCCCGACCCCAGTTGTACAGTTATTTGCGTTTCTTGTGGGTCTTTTCTCTGTATGTCCTCATCTTTACTTCGAGTGGCGTCTCCCTACGATACATGAATGCCTGCCAATGTAAGCACATCCACATCTTCAGACGAATAATGCAGGGGACCATGGGCATGGGCTTCTCCTGTCCCTCGCAGCTTGCAATCTATTGCTCGGTGTTAAGCTATTAGACTTGGGCGATCCTTTTCTAGCATCCATTGCCACGCCTGAGCATGGGAGGTTCACACAGGGGTAGATTGCCGTCCAGTCCGTGACTTTTGCTCGCTTGCCAAGCCTTATGTCTCGAGCATGCCCTAGTGGCCCTAGCGCTACGCCATATCAACGTTGACACTGTTGTCACCGGCCGGCCCCGCTTTGTCTTGGTTGGGGCTCCGGCAGGGAAGCTTCTCGGGAGCCGCCCAGATTGCCAGTGTGACACCATGTCCGTGTTTGATCGATGAAGGAAAGCACTCGCCTCCGGCGTCGTATTCCGGAAAGGGCCCGATGCGGGTATTGAGGCTCCTCTCCTACCGACGGTAGAGGAATGACATATAAAGCGTCGCCTTCCCTCGGTTCTGTACTTGGTCCTGCAACTCAGTATCAGCAGGCATCACCAAACCCAATTTCGAGGAGCACTTGCTAACCACTGAGAACGCCCACTGTTCTGTGTTACCCGATAGGCGATCATCCTCAACGCAGACCAGCGACAAGCATGGCGTTCGTTCTCCTTCTCCCTCCGTACTCTCTCCTGCGGCCTATTCACATTTCTCCTTTGGAAGGCGTCCACTAATACTGTTGACAGTGGCTTGGGTTCGAAAAAAGAATCTGCGTCGTCCACATTCAGCAACGTCGACAGTAGCGACCTCCGTCAAAGGCAACAGGCTCAGTGGCCCCAGCCTCGTGACCATCGTCAACCTCGAATTACTCAATACCAGCATGAGCACTCATCTCACGACAGCGAAAAAGACGGTCTTCAGCGCTCTGATCGTCAACAGGCTGGCCGCTCCCACAAGACCGCTGCTCACGGTCGCCATGGCCCTGGGACTGACCATCCACAAAGCGTTGTGCAACACTGTCACGAGGGATGCACAACTCATTGTCTTCAAGACCTCCGCCGAGGTCATCAGCGAGGCGAAAACCTCTCCCCAAGTCCCGCCATCGAGCGCTACCTTCGCGAAGGCAACAAGAAGGAAGCCCTCACAAGAGGTGACCGCGAGGGATACGGTAGCGGAGGTCCAGGAATGACTTCGTACCTGCAAGATTGGCAACGTCGATGGGATGCGATAGATGGGAAGGATGGTCGAAAAGGTTGGTAAATCGGCTAGCTTTTCATCTACGGTGAGCCTTGGACTGACCTTGCCAATATCGAACCAAAGCTCTGATAACAATCTCGGGGCACTTAAGATAGCTTTGGGATTGGATGACGTTCTTGCAGGTCATACCAACTATGACATACCGCCGCCATGGAGTGCAATGCATACAGCAATGGCGGCGACGCTAATATCCTGCTGGTTTGTTGCGGCAGTTGAAGACAAATACAGACGGCGAATCCTTTTATAGACTTGATCACTGATTTACCCTTTCCCATTACAAGACTCTTTCGGAGTTCAATGGCGGGATCTCTTCACCGATGTCTCTCTTGAAACGTGCGGTCCGCGTTTACATCCTTTCGAATCTCCGTCACCCTGACAGCACCTATACATGAACCCTTGGGGATACTCCTCTCTGTTCTCAGGAGTGTCGATCTCTCCGTGGGCGTCATCCCAGTCCACCCACTCCTCGCCATCATAGTCCACTTCCAGGTCTCCTAGTGACCCATCAGTCTCGCCTCATTGCATGATAATGGCACTGTACCTTTGTGCCATCTGCATGCTCTATCCGAATTCTCGGTCACATCGAATTCTTCTTCGCAGTGCCTGCAAGTAGCAAACCGTGGCCTCATGCGTTTTCGCTCCGTGCCCTTACTCGAAACAGATTCTATCGTAATTTAAGTTTGGAGTGCGGCACTCGACATGAATCCGACACTCACCACTCTCGACTAAGAGCCGACGCTGCGCGACAGCAGCTGCTTGAGGCACATCTCTGCATACAGCGAGCAGCGTGGATCGTAAATGCTTAGACTTTACCGTCAGGATAGCTTCTTCAAGTTGAGTATCAATGGCCGACGCGCGACCATAGGCAGTCGTAGAGCAGGCTTGCGTCATGTCACCAGTATCACAAGGCATCTTGATCAGTAGACTCTCGACCAGTCCCACGTGAAATGAAATCATTAATGGCTTATATCGCGCTCCGCTGTCACGACGCGTCCACTAGGGGGCGCACTGAGCCGGGTTCCGCTAGGCTCGTGCCAAGACTTCCGCCAGCGGGCCGTTGGAAAGCCCTTCCGCGATGCTAGTCTAGATATGTGGGGTCCTCCCCGCCGAACAATGGAAATAAAGGCCGCATCAAGTGCTAGTGCTTTATCAGACAATTGACATTCCGGAAGGTGACTCGATTACTCGATTACGCCGCACATCTTGCGACTACTAATACCGTATTCGGGTCCTAGTGGTCATGGTTTAAGCCTACAAAGTCCTTCCAAGTCGCCATCAACCCCTACCAAGCGCTACACATCCCCTCACAATGTCTAACCTCACGGACACGACATCTTCTCCGCCGTCCCAATCCTCTCCCAACGCATCATGGACCTACTTCTACCCCCTCCTCCTCCTCTGCCCAACAATCTGCGCCTTCCTCCGCCACAACCGCCTCCGCACCACCCTCGAAACATACCCCTACACCACACGCCGCACCTTCGCCTCAATGACCGACAAAGACGCCATGCGCATCCAGCAAATCATCGGCGAGCTCGAGTTCCCCTTCACCTTCGAGAAAGCCCTTCAGTTCGCCCTCTTCCGCACATACGGCATCCCCACCATCAGCAAGCTTCTCTGCGCCACGAGTCAATTCAGCGAGCCGAGCACGGCTTGCAAACGGTACTCGGATACAGGCCTATTGATCAGCGAGTTCATGGGGCATGAGCCGACGAGCGAGCGGACGAGGCAGGCGATTGGGCGGATGAACTATATACATTCGGGGTATCAGAGGAGTGGGAAGATACTGGATGATGATATGCTGTACACGCTTGCCCTCTTCGCGTGCGAGCCTGTACGCTGGATCAACAAGTATGAATGGCGGCGGTTAGAGGACTTCGAGGTCTGCGCCCTGGGGACGTTCTGGAAGAGCGTGGGTGACGCCATGGGGATCAGCTGGGAGAAGCTGAAGAGTGGGACGGGAGGAAAGGAAGGGACGTGGAGGGACGGGTTGGAGTGGTGGGAGGAGATCTGCGAGTGGAGTCAGGCGTACGAGAGGGAGAAGATGGTGCCGGCAGAGACGAATAGGAAGACGGCAGAGGAGACGACACGGATTCTGCTATGGACGATTCCCGGGCCGTTGAAGGGGATGGGAAGGCATTTGGTTAGTGCGTTGATGGATGATAGATTGAGGGAGGCGATGATGTGCGTTCCTGCGCGCCTACTATACCTTTTAAATATTGACGATGCCACAGGTATCCCGCTCCCCCAGCATTCTACAACTATTTCGTGTCCATCGCCTTCGGCATCCGCAAATCCCTCCTCCGCTACCTCGCTCTCCCACGCCCTTACATCATGCGCGCTCACTACATGACCGCGGAACCCACCAAGGACGGCACCTACTACACGCTCAAATACGACGCCGCACCGTACTACGTGAAGCCTACATTCCTGCAGCGTTGGAAACCGGGCGCCTGGTATTCGTGGCTCATGGGGTTGCCGCTGCCGGGTGATGAAGGGTTGAAGTACTCGCCCGGGGGGTATAGGATCCCGGAAATGGGACCTGAGAGCATGAGGGGGAGAGGGGGAGATTTCGTGATGAGGGTCGCGGAAGAGTTGAAGAGCTCGAGGACTGGCGGTTGCGTGTTTGCGCGGAAAACGCAATAATGATATGGTTTGGCGTAAGTATGAGTCGATGGAATTGGCTTCGGAGTCTCGCATAGATAGCGATGGCTTCAGGATATTGGCGGCGTTGAAGCTTGGTTACATTGGATACATGGGTATAAGTCACAACGGCTGAAAATTCTCCAAAACCTACATCATGCATTGTAGATATTGAAAAGTTTCCACCCCAACACGATGCCTCTAAAGCGCGATCCCCACGGCCCTATATACACTCAGCCCCTCAACCGACCGTAACGCATCCTCCTCCACTCTATCTGGCCCCACACAAAACCACCATCCCTTTCATCTTCCCCTCTTTCTACTTCTTCGCCCCCTCAGCCTGCGGATCCGGCAATATACCCTCAGCCTCTAACCTCCTCCTAGCCTCTTCAAGAGCCCACGTCTGTATCCTATGTGCACACAAACGAATTAGCCCACTCAGCCACTATCCTCATCTCCATCCCAAACCCCGCCCTCCTCCCTTGCATCTCCCCGCTTATCCACCTCGTCCACCCTCTTATCCACTCCCCTCCCATCCCTCCCATCCCTCACCACCCCTCACCACCCTCCCTCTTATCCATTCCCTTCCATCCCTTCTTCCCTTCCTCCCCCCCGACTACCATACAAAGATAGGTCAAACTCACGAAGTATCAGGCTTATAAGCATACGCCCCCACCGCCACCCCAATGCTCCCCCAAAAACCCCACACCCAAACGCGCTCCCACCCTTCGTTCTTGTACTTCTCGCCCGGCGGCACGTTGAACAGCCAGCCGGAGGGCGGGTCGTAGTGCGAGCTGTGTGGGGGGGGGTGCTCTTGCTCTGCTTGCGAGCTTGAGGAGGCGTGGTCGGGGGATGAGGTGGGGGAGCGAGGTGAGGTTGTGAAGCTGCGAGTGGTGGGTGGGATGGTGTGGGAGGTCGGTGGGTGGCCGGTGGATGGCGGTTGGGTGGATGCGGAAGTGGGGGGATGGAGGGTTGTGGATGTGAGGGCGCAGCGGGGATGGGTGAGAGGGAGGGCGAGGGCGCCGGAGAGGGCGCGGGGAGGTGGCATTGATGGGGAGTGTTTTGGGGGAGGAGTGGTGGGTTTTCGGGGTTGGGGATGAGGTGAGGTTGAGGGATGGCGCTAGGGGATGGGAGGCTTGGCTGAGATCGGCGCAGGGGGGTTGTGCAAAGGTGCGCCTTGTGGCTGGATGCGGTCTACATGTATGCAACATCAGGGATAAGCATCCGTCTCTTGGTTTTCTAGTGGGTTTCTAGTAATTTTCACATGATTCAATTTCGATGACGCTGTGGTGGGTAAAAGAGACGGAATCGATTACAAGGACATTCGATCTTTTACATGATATCGATCGCGAATTCGTATTTCCATCCTTCCTCGTAAAGCTGACAAGTTACCCGTTGCTGGGAATACGGCAGTTATCGACTGTGTGGCGTATCCTCGATCTGATATATGTCGAGCTAATGCCGTAAGGCATCAACAAGTGGAACGAATGAGAAAGATAATACCGACATTTCCATGATATCCATTCCTCAAAGAACTTTGGAGACTTTTATGGAAAACCCAATTGCGTAGTCAAGACACACCAAGTACACAGGTGATGCGCCGGCCATGTCCCTCGCGAAAGCTCGCCGATGGACCGGAAATGATGGGAATGTAATTGAAACGCATCTACATCCGCCTAAGAAAGTACACTGCAAGCCGGCGTCTGCGTCAGAAGTCCTAGGCACGAGTTTCTCTCAGACTTCACTTCATCTTATCGCAAACAGCGTTGAAGGGGCGAGGAGTAGATCTTGATCACTGTTATTGCGACTTCTTCCTCAATCAACTGCCGCAGGAATTTGCCTGCTATTATCCGTGCTTTGTAAACAACCCAGAGCCCATTGACAGGCCAGAATGGAAAGAACCACAGCCACCACGAAGAGTTGATGACTTCTCTCGGCTATGAGATCAATCTTTGTTTTATCATACACACTTGGCAATAACGCTGCCTTGTAGTTCTGACGCAAGGCGTCGTACCGGTTCAGTCGTAGATATCTCAGGGTTCCTTCCCCTAAAAAGCTCATTTGCGCATATGGTCGATTGAGTTTCAAAGAAGTATGCTAGGCCCGTACCCCCAAAGCCCAATGTTAAGTACGGGATCCATGAAGGTACTCGTCCACCAGTGTCTAGCCCACGACCGGGTCATTACTATCGCTAATGTAGTCTTTGACATGCAAGTAGAACCAGGGATGTGCTGGATGGCTAATTCTTTGTAACCGACTGCTGTTCAAGTGGTCATTCGTGAGACGGCTGGTAACGACGACGCCGTGGTCTTTCGATTTGACGTCGCATCAACGTGTTCGAGTTCATCTGGAGTCTTGATGACGTTCTTTGTCTTTTCTATAACTGCTGGTATGCTTGCCACCAGATGGTAGGTCGTTTTACCATAGTTCTTAGCTTCCGTGAGCTGCAGCGCAACCATCGTCGTAACACCCAAACTACCACAGCTCCCCACTGCGCCATGGAAGAGATCTGGCCTCTCAGTCCGCGACGCCGTAACGATTAATCCACTGGTGTCGACGAAGTTGAGTTTTCGATCGAAGAATCCGTACTTAAACGAGCTGCCCTCGCCAGAGGCGCCCGTGTCGCCACCGCCGACCCCAGTCAAGAGAATCTCCATGATAATAGGGCGCGATCTGACACTGTACTCCATCGTGGTCTCTGCGAGGTCGTCCATGGACATATTGGGTTCAAAGAGCACAGTCTATGATATGACGTTGGCATTCAGGACATGGTTTTTGGTGGCTGATGTCGATCGTGATTCTTGGTGCAAAGACAGGTCGACGAGTGCTGTTAGTCGAGTCGTGACTCATGCGGCATGATTCATTCGTCCTGTAGAAGTCTTTGACCTCGGCTGCGATAACGCCAATAACTCTCTTGTGAGGATGCATTGCTCTCAGGCTGACTTCATCATGGAAGATTGAGCAGAGCTTGCAAATGGAACGCGGAATGTCTAATGATCTTTCTCTACACTTGTACCGAAAAGAAAGAAGAGCGGATTTCCCAAAACTAGCTGGTACAAATGCTGCATGGGAGAATTGCAGCAGCAAAAGCAGATGAGATGTACCTACCGTGATCATCTCGACCAAGACGCAGAAGAAAGTGGCACCGGTCACCTCGAGCCTCTTAATTTAATCATTGCCGTGGAGCTTTCGTTCCATAAATCTCTAAAGACCGTATAGCAAGTCATGAGTCAAGCGTTAGAGGAGTTGACCGAATGAAAGGTTGTCGCGTGAATCTTCTTTGATAGCTTAAAGCTTGACATCTTTCAGAAAGAGGGCGCTGCTTTGAGATACTGAGCCGCCAACGCAAAACGTCCCCTCAACGAAGCCCCTGTATCGTTGGCGTAGGTTCAGCCATGCTACTGGCTATATTCACGATTACAGCCGTACTAAGACTCTGAAAGCAACGAAAATACTCAACGGTGGATGCATTCGGGCTTCGAAAGGACTTCTCGGGACAGCACCACGGGCATTCTGAACGTGAGTTCAAATCGAATGATGACAAGATCGAGGCTTGACTAGACTACAAACGGGTTGGAATCGACGATGATGTTCCATTATATAGGATGAGGCTGATGCCGCAGATGAGATTTCGGAGGCTTGGTGAAACTGCGCTATACCCAATCGGGCGCACGTTCAAGCTGAGATCAAAGCGTTGTGCAGCGCGTGATGGTGACTTCTACTTGAACACAAATTGGTTAAATTGAAAGTTGGTCAGAGCACCTCGCCGTGCCAGAATTGCTCTCCGTTTATATTGTCTGCAAATATGCACAGCGTAAGTGTTACGATTCTTCAGAAAGTCGCTGTTCACCTTCTCGTTCCCATCATCGGGCTTCCCGGACTGCTCGTCTATGGTACGATGTCCAAGATGCACCCTGATCCCGCTAAATGCACAGATGGCCGTCCCAGAAATCCATTTTCGCAATGCAAATTCAATTCTACCTTCTTGATCTCCTGGTATCTCGGGTCCTTCGATCTGACGATTCGCTACCTGGATCTCTGTCAGCTCATTCTCTTATTATCATTGCAGTCAGAGATACTCACTTGCGCTGGTATAGTCACTGTACGTATAGCTACTACCAGTGCCGTAGCTCTCCTTATCCTTCTTGTCTCTACTGCGCTTGAGCCCGAGGAGGAGCGCCAAAGCACCCAACCCGCCACCGACGGTCAAGAGGCCGCTGAGGCCTGAGCTTTTCTTTTCTTTCTGAGGTCGGGCAGGTCCTTGGCCGAACCACCTTCGTCCGCCGGCTCCGCCGCCAGTCCCTGAGTGGTGATGCGAGTATCGCTCTTCGGTGATAACTTCCGTCTTTTTGCGCCTGCCACCGAGACCAAAGAATTTGAGAAGATTGTTGAGTAGGCCTTTGAAGCACAGACAGCCGCATATGATCAGGAGCAGAAGTATGCCCAGAAGCACACCGATGACGATACCCGCAATCTGGCCGCCTGTCAAGCCATTGTTGGACGTTGTCGATGCCATCCCGGTGGTCCCTGCACCGGCGGAGGCCGTAGGCACTGCGGATGAGTAGGCTACCGTTGTCGTTGCTGGGCCTGTGGATGTGGTTGTGTAGGTGGTGGCGCTGGTCGGACGAATGTATGCTGACCCAGCTGTTGCAGTGGACATCACCGAAGCCAGATAGCTGCTGCTGACATCGTTGACGGCGGTGTTTGATGAGGTGCACTGCCCTGGGTACTGGCAGTATTGTCCGGTAGCGCAGCAGATGTTCCCACAAGGGGTTTCACCATAGGAAGGAGCACATCCCGGTGTGACAGCGGGCGCTACTTGCGCTGTTGCAGACGTGGCCTGCAAGCTGTACGTCGATGTCCTCAGGACGAGATCGGTTTCGGTATATGTGGTCGTGTATAGCTGCCATTGACCGTTATTCCCAGCATTGGCTTGCACATTGCCGCCACTACCGCTGCCGCACTGAGCTTGATTGTTGGAATCGGTATAACATTGGCCTGCCGCTTTACAGCAGAGTGATTGGTATCCGCAAGGAAATGCGCATTGTCGCTCCACTAAATTGCTTTTTTCGGCTTCGACGATTTCATCTCGAGGGAATGGCGTTGCGTGGGTGGTATGCGTAGATGATAGGATGACCGCCAGGAGGGAGAGAAGTGTGGGTGCATGTGGTTGTCGCATGGTTGAGGAATGTGTGGAATGTCGTGGCCGCACACGAAGGAAAATTGATCGATCGTCCCCCGCTTGAAGTGGCGATCCGCCTGCTTCCGCTGAAATCTGTACACAGCACGCCCGTGGCAGATGCGACGATAGTCAGTTGCAAATAACGAGCGTATGAGTAATGAGCGTAGTAAAGGGGAATTGGGGAGGAGAGTCAGGTATGCAAGCTTAGCTTATCAAATTGAAGCTCCCCCAACCACCCGGTCTCGGCCAGCCACCACTAATCCGAACCAATCGATCAAGCTGCACAGCGGAACGAGATCTTGTCGTAAAACGTGTTCCACGGACGATGACGGATATCAATTGAGGCTCACGAAGGTAATCTGTAAGTTCACAAATGTAATCGTCGCACTCTTGGGCCTCTGAGGCATGATCTTACAACTATTGACAGCCCGTGGCGGGATCGGCCGCCCCAGCAACGTGCCTAGCAACAGGACAGAAATACCCATAATCTCACCTACGGTTTAGAGAATGATTCCCTATGTCTTCTGATGGTCTTCTCGACCTACGTTGCTCACTCTGATCGTCTCATGTCATGCCCTGCACAATTCCCAGGTTGCGAAAAGCAAGTATGATCGGATTGGTCGGGTGGTGGCTGGCGACCCACTTTTTCCACCTATCGCTTATCGATAATGTGAAGCGCCAAGAATGCCAAGTCTGCCCGAAGATCATCCTGCATCCAGATTCGAATGAGGGCCACAGTATAGTAGACCCTTAGTCCCTGGACCTGTTCCACCTATCGAGTTACCCGCCTCAGCTGAGACGTGTCTTCGAGGAGCAGTGTAAAGAGGGTTGATCACTTTGTATTAGGTTCGATTCCTAATGGCGCTGGTCCAATGGAGTGGGGCGTCTTCTTTTCTAGGTGCTCCAGCTTGGTGGCCCTTCCTCCATAAGCTTTCGATGCTGGCTTTGCACGCCACCCTTTGTACCTGCCCACACCCACCTAAGCAACGATTCAACATCAATGCTCGCACTCGTAAAACTAATCGACGGAAGACGAATGTGCCAATTCCATTCATGTCAGGACTGAGCCTGTTCCGCTTCTCCAATTCGACCATATCGACCTTCTCTCGCAACAGCAAGACAGATGTCAAAAATGCTCTTGTTCCCCAGAATCTGAAAGACCTTGACCCCAGCATCAATCTTTTTACTGAACCAGCTGCGGATCTCCACTGCAACTAGTGAATCGACCCCAAGAACGTACATGGGCTTGGCCGCATCAACGTCCTCTTTGGGCACGCTCATCAATTCCGACAGCTTTTTCGTCAGAGCTTCTGCAATTATTTCTGCCGCTTCTTCCGGAGTCATAGAGAAGAAAGGTGCGTCAAAGAGGGCAAGGTCTACCTTCAAAAAATGCCCAGTGGTGATTCAAGTCTCCTGTCCACTCAGCCTGATGTTTGGCTGCACCCTTTTGGCCAGGCCGAGCTCAACGTACTTCACGATTCTCTCCGTTGCTTTGATGATGTCCGAAAGCAACATTGTTAAAGCGCTCTCTAGGGATTTCAGTCCGTGCAGATTTCCCTTCGATTAGCATCTGCCACAATGCATTGCATGTAATCGCTTCTTCCGGGAATTTGAGGGAAAAGCCAATTACGGCTATCGATATACTTTCGACGCGGGCGCAGCTACAACAGGAGCTTGCGGAGGAATACTGAACGAATGATAGTTCTAGCGTCGAAGGGCAGGACCCATTTGGAAGCATAGCGTCTTCTCAAGAGACAAGACCGATGATATACTGTTTGAAGATGAAGAGCTTCAAGACAGCAAGTTTCTGAGATTACCGGCACGGCAAACATCAGAAAGCTGTATGCTCAGGTTGATGCAAGTGAAGGGTGTTGTAGCCAGAAAACCAAAAGCTTGGGGCGCAAAGCCTGAATCAGCATACCTATCACACCTTTCAAGATACTAATTACGGGGTAGAATGATTAAGGCAGCTTTAATTTGGTCTAATACCTAGTGCTAGATCGGAATCGAATCTTCCTGCGGATCAAGACCGTTGTGGATCATCGACCAAGTCTTAGCTGCAATGCAAATTCGCCCAATAATAATTGCAGGGAGCCCAGAAGAAGCCTTGAAAACATATCCAAATCTCTAACGTACGTTTGCCGCTCACCTTCCCAGAGACTCGAAGGATTGAGGGCCGACCCACCTCGACCGAAACCCTGTGCAGCATCGAGGCGTAGCAGACATCAGCCTTCAGCAGCTACTTATATCCGCGCCAATGTCATAGAGTAGCATAAGAAAGCATCAGCTTGACAACGGAGACAACGCTCCAGATCCGAGATCAAAACAGCGATGTGGATCATATGTGTAGGCTATGCAGGACAGGGCTCAAACATGGTAATATAACGTTAATCGTACATGTCTTCGGAAACAGGCAAGCCGTTGTCTTAGGAAGACTATCGCCGCCACACCAGAAACAGCAGTGGAGATGAGACAAAATGCAGGATGAGGTCTAAGGAAATCGCCATGATAGGACATTACCTGAGGCAGCTTTTGCGAAATTACAGACAGCCAGTCAATTGTTAAGCGCGATAAAATGGATTGGCTAGCAATGAATGCGTAGCGCGATGCTAAAGTATCTGACGGCCATGAAGCATACAAAAGAACGGAATTGATAAGTAGCGGAAACGCGCTAGGGACGTCAAATCTACTCAATATCACCCCTTAATGCATTCCACCCCTCAATGCATCCGCTAACCTTCGCAGTTGATTAAATTTTGCGCTCTAAGCCCAAATTTCAAGATAAGTAGCTCAAATTGTAGAAAAAGCCAGCTCTACGAGCGTATCAGTTTTTCTCGCGATTGTACTTCGTAGTTTAATGTTGTGCGTCATATATAATAGTTCGTAGAGAAGAGAACATAAAACATATTTTGAATAATCTTATCTGTTACAATGTTGATATAGAAAAATAGAGCTTGCTTTTCTCTACAGTTTGAGCTACTTGTCTCAAAATTCAAGCGATAGTTTCAAAAGTTGTTCAACTGCGAAGTTCGAAGAAATCTTAGCGGATGCATTGAGGGGTGAGATGCATTAAGGGGTGACATTGAGTACTGTACTTTGTGCCTGACGGCGCTTATTTACTGCTTATGTGTTGATCTAGCCAGGACATGGCAAGCGTGTCATACGGAGTACGGCAAAATAATACTCCAAGCGCTCGGCATGGGCACCAAGCGGCAAGCCTCTAACGTGACACTGCCGCTCGCATCTTGGTGGCTGAACTTCTACATGAACGAAGGATTTAGGGTGGGTGGCACGGATGATTCTCTTCCGTCAGCTGGCAGCTTCCCCGTCGGCCTGTGGCCAATCTGTCGGTTGGTGGTCTGTAAAGAAGGTTGTTTGCATATTTTAGGTTCGAATCCTAATGGCGCTGGTCCAACGGTGGACTGGGTGTCTTCTTTCTCAAACCACCCCCGTAGGCAGAAGCCACCTAAACCGAGCCAATCTTGGGCGTCACACTACCCCCCCACTTATCTGGTTTCTGGATGAAGTCAGTACGAGAGCCTCCCAGTTTTCGAAATTGGAATTTGGTGACAACAGGCAATCAAGATGGCTCCCAACGATGAGATGCTCATCGACCGAATACCTGCTGTCTCCCCTCGGCCTGTGCCAATGAAGGTTCTGGTTTTTGGCATGTCGCGCACCGGTACTATGTGTTCGTACTTCCTCGCTAAGGTCTGTCGTCGAATCCTCAATCGATACTAAACCTAGTAGCAATGCAACATGCCCTTCAGAAACTGGGCTACAAATCTTACCACATGACCGAGGCAGGGGTCAATAAAGCATTCAATTACTGGTATGAGGCGCTCAAAGCCAAATATGAAGGACAAGGGAGGCCTTACCGGCGCGCGGAATTCGATAAGCTGCTTGGTAATTATAGTGTACGGTTTGGACAGACTACGGTTCAATCGAGATCTGCTAAAGTTATCAGGCTGTCACTGATATGCCCTGCATACTGTTTGTCGACGAATTGCTAGCAGCATATCCCGATACAAAGGTGATCCTGACGAATCGAGATGAGGACAGCTGGGTGGTGTCGATGGACAAGACCGTGTTCGAGCTCCTGCGCTGGAGATCGTACGATTACATTGCTGTTCTAGAGCCGGTAACTCCAATCATAATTCTGGTCTGTTCAGCGGATTCAACTAAAATTAATGTTACAGAAACTTGTGGGACCTTTCTGGAAGACCTTCAAATACATTGTGAGCCTCTGGACAGACGGCGACTTCAACAGTCGTGAAAGACTCCGTCAGACGTACCGAGATCATTACAGCCATGTGCGGCAAGTGGTGCCAAAGACAAAACTCCTGGAATTTGGACCTGGCGATGGATACCAAAAACTCTGTGATTTCCTCGACGAGCCACAACCTGACAAGGAGCCGTACCCTCACATTAACCAGCCCGACAACATTTTCAAGATGCACACAAAGCTCTGGTGGTTTACCGTGGTAAATGCAATTGTAAGAGTTGGTGGCGGGATTGGCGCAGTTGCCGCCGCGGCTGGCGCTATGTGGTATTATCGTTACAGAGTCTAAAACAGATAGGTACTTCAAGTGTGGAAGAACTAGAACTACTCATTTGGCAGTCGGAGATTGCCTTAAGTAGTGCAGAGAAAAATTCCTTTCCCGTCACTGTAGCTATGTTGATTGAATCGACATGATTCCGTGCTAAAGCGTAACGTTCCCCTTCCCCAAATTTGCCCCTTTCTGCCTTCCTATTCATCCACTCCGTTAAAAATTGTGGGAGGTGGAACGCATAGCGGAGATCGGCGATACCGAGGCACAGCTTCAGAGAGCCTTCCCGACCGACTGCCAATGTGCGGCCTATTCGATCTTGGAATCCCGATCGTGGCGCCGAAAACAAGAGCGTGCAAACGGAGGTAAGGCTGCATGATCTCTCTTGGAGACGTAAGACTTACTTGCGGCAGGTTATTTTTCTGCATAGAGGAAACGAAAGTTGAAACTTTTGGAACAGAGAAAGGGTTGAGTCGGGACGAAAGATACTTCCATAAACATTCAATTAACACGAAGAGGCTCGTCTTAGACCATCATGCTCGACCCAGAAGCGACTGCTTGTTTCCTCCCAAGCCTGGCAGCCATAAAGCGACTCGCCTTCTTCCCCTGCTCTTCCCCCTCCGCATCGAGAGGAATAATCTTTTCCTCGTCCTCTTCATCCTTGTGAAGAGACCCACCTTGTCGATAGATCATACGGTTGCGTTGAAGGTAATACTCAGTTGTCGCTTCTTGCTCGAGGAGCGTCAGATACAAATTGTCTAGTTCTCGGAGTAAGGTGTCAGGATTGGCAGGAACGATGTCCGGTCTGTCAATTATATTCTCAGCTGGTGGGCGGTTCAAAGGGCCAGCTAGCGGTGGTCGAGAAGGTTGTGAGGCGAGAAATAAGAGAGAGAATCAGAGTGTTGACTTGAAGGAGCGCATTCCATTATTTTAGGTAAACATGGAATGCGCTTCCAATTGGGTTTTCTCATACATCGATCTCTGAAATCGATTTGACCATCGTCTGGACCACTTGTTTGCATGAGAAACAACCTGAGAAAAGCACCGGGGTTTGGCCCAGATACGGCCCGTTTGTAGGCATCTCCGCCCCCTTGAAGATCCAATTCTCGCTTAGTAAAAGCCTAACGTAACTCTGATAAACTGTGTAGTGAACTATCTATCAACTTGTCAAATGACATGAGATACGTGGATCTAGTGGTTTGTTTGTGATTGATAATAATATTGAGTCAGTTTGAACTAGTACAGGGGCAGATTATGAGAGAAACTCAGGGAGCGCTAGACCCAGTGCGGCTAGCCCGATATCTTTTCTGTCCATCCCAGCATATACCATAACAATCTGCCCAACTTAATGAATACAAAGTGATGCCCCCGTGGCGAACACTGTCCAGCATGGGAAGAGGAAGAAAGCGCGACCTTTCAGGCGCAAGACGCGCGTGTCTCTCTGTCGAAATCCCCAGCAGTCAACCGACTTCTGTTGCATCAAGACAGGCCCCTTTGAAGGCTGCAATTCAGGGCTAGTTCGCATTCGACAAAGGATGGACTTCGCATGCAAATCCGGCAGGGAGAGACAAGCCCCACTTGTGATTCCGAGTTTCACTCATGTCGCCAGTGCTAACGATTGACGCCCTGTTTGGCAACCACCCATCCGAACAGGACCGTCCGCGAGCGGCCCTCGAAGCCCCTCGGAACCATGACGCCGGCACACTTTGTCGTCAATCGACACTTCATACATCTCTTTAGACCACCATTTGCCCTGCAAACCCAATTGCAACTCCAACTCCAACGCCCATCCCAACGCCATACATTCCGGCGCATCCTGTTGGAGCTGCGTTCGTAGAGGCCACAAATGAGCCTCCAGCAGTTTGAGCGGCCGCACTACCATAAGTCGCGCAGCCCGCAAGCTGCAAGTTGTGGCAAGCCTCCGTGCTCAGACTGGAACAGATCGAAGCCGCGGTTATGTCGGGTATGGCTGCGGGTTTTGTAATGCCAACACCTGCGCCGGAAACCGTGACACCGCTATCGCCGCTCTCCAGGGAGTATGTGCATTTCGCGAATTCTGTGGCACAACTGGAATAGGAGGATGTGCAGATGGCTGCATTGGGGAAATTGGTCGGTAGATATGGGAAAGGGTAGTAGGCATTCGACACAACGCTCCGCCCTCCACTTCCTGTGATCTGTGCAGACGGAGCTGGTGTGCCGGTAGCTGTAGCTACGGCAGACCCTCCGATCGTCCCCGTACACTGCGCATTCTCCGGGCAGCACCCGACCCGACCCGCTTCGTCGACAGCGCAGCGAGCTTTCCACATGCAGCAGGATGCTTTGTCGCCCATGGCCGCGCAGGATATTCCGGACCCACAGTTGCCATCTCTACGGAAGAGGTTGAGTGCGAAGCCATTATAGGTTGTGGCTTCATTGTAGGGTTCGAGGAAGGGAGAATACTCTGTCGCGGCTGAATTGAGGGTGAGGAGAAGTGCGAATAAGATTAGGCGCATGGTGTATCGTTGTCGAGGAATGCGCGCTGAATAGGAAAGTAGGTCTGGGAGGGTAGACTAGGAGATCATAAGAAACTAGAATCATAGTAGTCTCATTGATATCATAAGCTTGTGAGAACAAATGACCGAGTCGATATCGCCAACTGAACTGATAGTATAGTAATATTTTTGACGATTGGGCTCTCTCTGCTTTGTTTACTACAGATTGGTTGGAGGGCCGACGGCGGCGGCTTCGGAGAAAGTGATTTGCCGATCCTCTTACCTGCTTGCAAATCGGGGATCGCTAAGTTTGAAACGAAGATGATGCTGCTGAGTCCTTGGACAGTATATCATACGAATGAATGTCGAGCAACTGAGGCCCGGTCATAGGTGTGTACACTATGTTTTCGGCCTCTGTGCTTGAGCTATACCCGGCCGTGAGAGACAGATGAAAATCCGACCATCGAATACCGAAGTATTTCGGCGCCAGATTCGTCAAGTCTCTCCCAAAATCCGACAAACTCTCTCTAATCATTTCACAAAGCGACAGTTGTATCATGAGAGTTATGGCGCTCGCCGTCTGTCAGAGTTCTGGACCCCGACGGGCGGCATTGCTCCCACCAGCGAGGAGGACTCACACGCCTTACTCGCTCGAGCAGGATTTGTCCGTCAGACTCATTCGGGGATCTTCCAGCTACTTCCACTTGGCCTGCGAGTTCAAGAGAAGCTTGAGCGGCTGATTGATAAGCACATGCTTAGCCTTGGTGCATCTAAAGTCTCGTTGTCTAGCCTATCCTCGGAAGAGCTATGGAGAAAGTCTGGAAGGCTCGACAAAAGCAACCAGGAGCTTTTCCACCTTGAAGATCGTAAGGGAGCGAGGTTGCTCCTATCTCCAACCCACGAAGAGGAAATTACGTCGCTCGTTGGCAATATTGTAAAGTCTTACAAGGACCTTCCATTGCGGCTCTATCAAGTGTCTCGCAAGTACCGGGATGAAAAGCGCCCTCGACAAGGGCTTCTGCGGGGTCGAGAATTCCTCATGAAAGATCTTTATACGTTTGATACCAGCAGGGAAAAGGCACTGGCGACTTACCACAATGTACGACAGGCTTATGATGCCCTCTTGACGGAGCTAAAGGTGCCTTATTTAGTAGCTGAAGCAGATTCGGGCAACATCGGAGGCGATTTGAGTCACGAATACCACCTGCCAAGTGACCATGGAGAAGATTCGATTATCAGCTGCAGCGAATGTGGCTATGCGGTCAATGAAGAGTTGACTAGCGCACAGGTAATTTGTGCAGAAGATCAAGTATATTCTCCATACAAGCATGGCACCGACCGAGGTATCGGATTGTGGCGTGGCATCGTTCATGATCGATCCACCATAGTTGAGATCGCCTATCCAAAGACGATCGAGTGGACTGATCATCTTGGCCAATCCCAGACTCATGCGGCGGAAGTGTCCACGGCAAAGATCAAGTATCTACTTCCCGAGGTCGATCTAAGTGTAGACCTGTCCTTTGGGGACGGGCTTGCGAAGGTTTATCCCAATATTGATCCCGTGGAAAGCGACAGCGCTCGCAAGATACTTAGCTTGAACGATTATCGCGCATCTGATGAAGCTATTGGAAACTCCACCACTATCGAAGCTACAGAAGCATTATCAAGCCGTTTCAAGAAGGGCACCAAATTCAACTTCATCAAGCCCGTACAAGACGACAAGTGCCCAAAGTGCTCCAGTAGATCCATCAAGGTCACAAAAGCCATTGAGATTGGCCACACGTTTCATCTCGGCACCCGCTACAGTGAGCCTCTGGGCCTGTCCATCGCGCCCAAGCCATCACAGCAGCCGCACCAAGAGTCGAACACACCGCAGAGTCTGGAACAAGAGAAGACTCCTCTGCAGATGGGCTGCCACGGTATTGGCATCTCCCGCATGATCGCCGCCGTTGCATCAATATTCGCCGACTCCAAGGGGTTGAATTGGCCTAGTGTGATGGCGCCCTTCCAAGTGGTGGTTGTGGCAGGAAAGGAGAATCAGGCTGGTGCTTTTACTGTATATGAGACCTTGAATCATAAGCTTTCAAAGCCAAAAGAGGAGACATTGCTGGGGCATATGGGTACTCCTATGATTGACGTTATCGTCGACGACCGCGAGAAAAATTTCGTATGGAAGATGAAAGATGCAGATCTGATTGGGTATCCAGTTATAGTGTTGCTAGGGAGGTGCTGGGCCGAAGCACGCTCGTGTGAGGTTCAGTGCCGAAGGTTGAGTATCAAGGAGAAAGTCCGCCTTGACCACCTTCACACCCGTGTCCGCGAGCTTTTGGATCAGCTTTGAGACAGACCTATACAGCGCTAATCATCTTTGACGGAACAGCTCGTATCACTATTGCCATTCTCGATGGCTAAAGGAATTGCATCGTAGGGGAGTCCGAAAATTCGTATCTACTTGATCTTTGTCAATGAAGTCGACAACAGTTTCCGGACTCAAAAAGTGTCGAGCCAAAAGACGATCACAACACCATTATCTAAATGATGATATATCAGATCAACGTTCCCTTTCCAATCTCCGTTAAGCTTTGCTCTCAACCATCCGCCTACCATAACGACCAATAAATCCAACTACACTTGCCACGAGCGAAGCTCAACTCACAAGCAGCCCGAACCTACAATCGATTCCCAGCGCCAGAGTTGCATTGTCAGCGACGATCAAGAGCATCTCCCCATCCTCGAACGCCTGACGCGGGCCCGAAAATTGTTACAGGCCGGTCATGTACAAGCGCCCCGCACCGAAGCACTCATCCAGAAGCAAATCAAAGCATTACAGCGAAACAATTCCAATACTTGCCACGACCTGCCCACAAGTCTCATGATGGTCGCACTAGTGGTCGTTTCCCAACCCCAAAATTACCATGTCGGCGACGGAGAAGAGCTCAAACGCCTAGTACTGGCTCGAAACGTGATGGAGACCCGTCATCTACACCTGCCCACCTTCAACGCGCTCTTCCTGGAGCGAATGGAGGCGCTAGAACGGAACATTACCTCCACAAAGCAAGATCCTCACCCTTCAGACATATCGATACCCATGGATCAGCCTTCCTCTGAAGCACCAATAACCACTCCCACTGATACTTCATTCTCGAAGTCAAGGCACTACTGCGTCGCCCTAACAGCCGCCTTCATTACCATGTCAAACGACGGCGGCACCCGCATGTTCGGGCCCCTATCTCTACTCTTTGACCAGGAAAAGAAGCAATACACGGTACTAGAGCACTCCCGAACATCCAGTGAAACCTGCCGGAGCGTCTCCTTTGCCGCGGATGCTATTCTCTGGACACAGTTTTCCGACGTTGAGGGTGATTGGCTGACGTTGGGCTTACACAAGTATTCCAAGACATTATATTTGGTCTTTGAGAAACAGGTTGATATGTTGGACTTCCTGACGAGAATCAGACGGTAGATCGGTGTTGGGCGTAGGTGAGGCGGATTCGAGTGGATTGGGATGGGCTTGTGACTCTCCAAGTGTGCTAGGTCCAGCTGAGGTTGGCAGGCACTATTCTTGGTATGTTTGGAGCTTACTCAAAGAATTCGTGGGATGAGCCTAAAATCTGGCTGTATGCCAGAGTAGCCACAAAGGAAACCACGAAAGGCCAAGGCTCTTGTCTTTCGTTGTCATATGTTCGTCACTTCCTACCAAGCTCGTGTCCCAACGAAAAGGCTGCAGCTTCGAGCGTTCGAACATCCCCTCTATAGCTACTCTGCCCTAGTCTCCCAGTATCCATACTACTCCCCCAATCTACAGCTTCCCACCCTTCCTCGGGTCTCCACCAACCCTCCTCTCCCATTCCTTAGTCACCATCTGCCTTTCCCTCTTCGTCTTCCCCAACCAACCCCTCTTCCACTTCTCATCCTCCTCCGTCCACCTCGCAACCTCCACCTCCAACCACTCAACCGCCTTCTCCGCACACAATCCCGGCACGAGCATCGGTATCAGATGCCCCACATCCTCCAACACCACACCTTTGACTCTTCCCTCCTTCGCGCCTCCACTTCCCCCAACCCCAACACCCGTGGTCTCCATTTTCTCTCTCCGCCAATCAGGTGGCGATAAATCAGACGTGCCACCGAAGATGTAAAGCGTGCTCGGGCGGAGATGGGGAAGATTGCGGAGTGTGGCGTTGGGCTCGGGGCGGTAGAAGGGGTGTGTATGCTCACGGTCGACAGCGGTATCGAGGTCTGGGTGCGTGGCGCGGGAGAAGACGGGGAGGCCGGTCAAGGGGTCGAGGGGGGTGAAATTGGGGCGTAGAAAGTGGAAGACTTCTTGGTGTTTTGGGGTTGAGAGAGTCACGGGAGTCTCTGAGGCTGCTGATTCTCCTTCCATAAGGGCGGCCCTGCTCGTGGGGGAGGAAGAGGGTAAGGGGTGGATTGTGGTGGGGAGATCGCGAAGGCCGTGTTCGTTCCAGAGAGAGAGAACGCGAGGGTCCCAGGAGGAGTGCATGCGGCTCTTTTGGAAGGAGGCTGTAGCCACGGAGCGGGAAGGCCAGATGTCTCGGCGGAAGGTAGACATGCGGGTGTGGGTGGAGCCGCCGGGAGGTGCAGGGGGATTCGATGCGAGTTGAATTACGGGGTCGATGAGGATTAGTGTGGTCAGGAGGCGTGGATGCATGAGAGACAAGTTTACGCTGAGGCATGGTTAGCATTCTTAGAGTTGGAAAAGCTGGTCTGCGTCGGGCTGTTTGGAAACAGACATTTGAGCGCCGCCCATACTGTGCCCAATGCCTATCAACGGGCGAGACATTTGATCGCGGAAGTGGTTGATCATATATAGGAGGTCTCGAGCATGATCCATCCAAGACGCTTTGTAGAAAAAGAGGGTCAGTATACGACTATGGTTATGTGAAGGAAGGCCAGTCTCACGGTCATTGCCCAGATTATCCTCGTTCAGTACGTGGCTCATGCCTTGGGAAGCAACGTCTGCAATCCAGATACTCCGAATCGCGAAATTTCCTTTCTTGCTTCTCTCATACATCTCATCCCATAACGGTTCGTACAGCTCCTACCCTTATCAGACTTTGTTCACGACATGTTTTAGATCAGATTGACTTTGGGAAACCCATTCGCGTGTGCTCCAATAATTGTGACTGCATTTGATGGGACGTCCTTCTGCTCTCGCGGGGTGTACTGCTTGACGTTAAGTAGCAATTTGGCTTCCTGATCGTCTAGTGTGGCTCCTGGATACTCTCGAGTATATTGACCGGGAAGGATGTGGGTCTTGACATCAAAGACCGAAGAGGACATGGTGGAAGACAGAGAAACTCGATACGCTTCACAAAATGCTACCAAACAGATGCGGTTCCGAACCAGAAATGTCTTGAAAACCCCCTACATCAAGATTGCAAAAGACGAACAATGATCTCTGCTCGACGGATCTCTGACGAGCTGAGCTCACACAAAGGTGAACTCAGATGGTACAATACGATATGAGATTTTTAGTCTTCTGGTTACAGCATAGATCGTTGGCACAAAAGGCTAATAACAAGAGTCTTCGTGGGCCATCTGAAGTGCTGGGGCGACGAGGAGAGCGAGGAATAGCCTCGGCACCAGAGCCCAGTTGTGAATGACGCCATTGATCTTACAACTGCAAACACCTGTACATCCTTATTCAAGATCTCACGACCTCGAGGACATTCAAAGCCGGAATGTTGACAATCCGAGCCAAGAAGTGTAGACATAAGGTATGCTGCCTCAGATGAAGCTGCAGGTCACGTGACGTATATTGGAACGCGTCCATCCGTCGCGTCTCGCTCTCGGCGCTCAGAACACTCATAACACTTATGGTATGACAACAACACTCGGAAAGCCCGTGTATGTCCTTTGCCACCCTGGGTAGATACAGCTTTCCGAATGATCATCGACTATGTCAAATCTGTGACCGATCGCATCTTCGCCATGAACAATAGCACCGAGTCCAGGCCTGAAGAGGCTGCTAAAGCGCTTCTCTTCGGTCAGGTTAGATTTCATGTTGTCTTGAGTGACAAGCTGGGTGAAGCAGAGGCGAACAAAGTAAGGCTCTCTTCTTCCACATCATCACCAGGTTTCTAACATCTGCTCCAGCTCTCACAAGTCCTTGCGGAGAATGGCGCTGCAGAGAAATCTCGATGTACGACAGACGAAAAGATTAAGACGCTTGAAGATGTCACCCATGTCATCTCAACAACCTCCGACTTCCCAGATTATGACAAAGTCAAAGAAGCTCTCATACCGGTCGTCAAACCCGACTGGATACTCGCATCTGTGACAAAAGGCCGCCTTGCCAATCCCCGGCAATACAGTCCAGATCCTCGACTATTCTTTTCAGGCCTTGTGGTCTGCTGCGCAGATATTCCTGCTGGAGATGCAGACGCCATCATCGGTGGGGTCCTCGCCATGGGCGGCTTGTACTCGGGCAGTGTCTCGAAGATGGTCACGCATATTGTGGCCTTGACGGAGCAATCGGAGAAGGTTCGGGTGGCGTTCAACAAGAACCTGAAATGCAAGATTGTTCTACCTCATTGGTATGCCCCGCTGTAAGGGTTACTTGATCATGATTAACACGCCGCAGGTTTGACGATTGTCTGAAGTTAGGGAAGCGGATCGACGAAGGACCATACTGTCTGCCCAATCCTGAGATACTCTCGAAGAAACCAGAAGATCGCATACCCGAAGCTGCGAGGAAGGACATGGAAGGCGCTTCTTCTGCGAGGCCTGGTCGTTTACCTACACCAATGAGCTCCCCTAGTGCTGAACGGCGACAAATGACTGTCTTCAAGGACAAACGGGTCATGCTTTCTCCTGATCTTGGCGTCAGTTCTCACTTGCGCGGGACTATTGAGGATCTCGTATGTCATGGGGGCGGAAGTGTTACGGCCAGTGTGCACAAAGCAGATATTTTTATCTGCCAGTACAGAGAATCAGTCGATTATCGCATCGCTTCTAGAGCCGGTCGCGACGTTGGGAACCTTGCATGGCTATACCACCTTCTGACTACCAACAGATGGACATCGCCAATGAATCGCCTACTACATTATCCGATTGCGAGGGATGGACTTCCAGGGTTCAAGGACTTCAAGATCAGTCTTTCGAACTATAGTGGCGAAGCTAGAGTGTATCTGGAGAACCTTGCAAAGGCCGCAGGCGGAGAATTTACAAAAACCATGAAAGAGGACAATACGCATCTGATTACGGCCCATCTAGCAAGCGAAAAGTGCGACGCTGCGAAAGAGTGGAACATTAACACTGTCAACCACCTCTGGCTGGAGGAGAGCTATGCGAAGTGGCAGATACAGACCGTATCAAATCCACGTTACAGTCATTTCCCACCACGAACTAACTTGGGTGAGATAGTCGGCCAGACCCGGATTGACAAGCAAGCCACCGAGAAACATTTCTTCCCCGAAGGTTGCGATGGTGATCAAGCTGCACAAGTAGATGCTCGTCCAAAGGCTGCCAAAGTCAACGGTCAACCAATGGCCCATCCGAAAGTTCCAAATAGCAGTGCTATGCAACCGCCAAGCTCAGCCATTGGGCCAGAACCCATACCATTTCGAGATCTGTCCTCTGATGGGCCTACGCCGAAAGCAAAGAGGGGTAGACCTGCAGGCAGTGTAAATGCAGTGAAAACGCCAGTAACGCCTCGGTATGCCAATGATGGGAAGGAAAATGATACTCCCTCAACGACCGGCAGCCGAGGCGCGAAAGAAAAGGCGGCTGCTAAGTTGCACGACATGGCGCCAGACATGCTGCTTTTCCAGAAAGAGATGAAGCGCGTGGGCGGAGTCATGCACGGCGGGCGAAGACCATCAGACGAGAAAGTGGTCGATGGAAGTCGGAAGAGGTCAATATCGAGAGACGAAGATACAAACACCGAAGTCGACGAGGGAGGACGATTGGCAAAGAAAGTCAAGAAAACCAGAAACGGCCCACCAGTGATGCGCTTATGCGTCACAGCGCATAAAGGGTGGGTAGACCAGGCGAAGAAGGAAAGCGAGGACCGAGTAAGTATATTGATAAGTGTAGTCGGATATTTCTAACCATTTCTAGACGCGCTTGAGGGACCTCGGGATCGTGGTGCTGCTGAACGAAATGAGTCTCAACTGTACACATCTCGCAGCCCCGAAGATCGCACGAACCAAGAAATTCATATGTGCTCTGGCACATGGCCCCACGGTCATTAGCCTCGACTATATCGAGCAGTGTCTCTCAAAGAACGAGAGGCTGGATCCTAACGAGTTCCTGCTGAAAGAGACTCCCGCAGAATCTTCGAAAGGTTATAAGCTCTCCGAATCGATCGAGCGCGCAAAAGCGAACAATTGTCGCTTACTGCGGGGTTATACCATTTACTGTACGGAGGGCGTTCACGGTGGTTTCGAGTGCTATAAAGCTATCATCGAAGAGAATGGAGGCAAATGCCTGCTGTATCGGGCGCGAGCGACGTCCACTGCGAATGCAACACGTGTCGGCGGTGCTGGGGAGGACGGTGACAACGCAGCGCCTAGCACGCCCGACTATCAGTATCTGGTGAGCAATTCCCAACCAGAAGATATCAAGTTGTGGCCGAAATTCCGTCAATTGGCGCAAGAGAAGGGCAAAATCCCTCGGATTGTGAACAACGATTGGGTTCTCGACTCGGCACTCCGGCAGGAGGTCCAATGGCACGATAAGTATGAGCTGTCGGAAACGAGAGCTACGGCTTGATGGGCGCTTTCATGTCCTGAAAATGGCTTGTCTAGGCGCATGTTGGAAAGCACTGTTGGACTATCCCGGTATTTGCGGTGGTGTACGGAGTGCTTGCATGTCCGCAAGGCCTCGATGGTGTTTCAAGCATTAGAAGAATTTGACGCCTTGTTGGTCTTCGCCTCCGAACACCTGCGCCTTTCCTCTCTTGACCAAGATATTAAGTGATCGCTGCAGGACCTCTGGGTCCATCCCATGGAACTCTATAGAGTCCTGTCAGCCACATACGTCTCTAACAAGTTTCCAGTAGCACACCCACCCTGATCAACCGTAGCCACGCCCTGGGTCAACTCATACAACGTAAGCACACTTCCCTTCTGGCCCGTCTCCTCCACCCACCCACTCAGCACCTCCGCCCACTCCTCCGGCCTCCGCCACCATACCCACAGCGAAGCTTTCTCCTGCTCCCTGCCCACCCATTCCGCTCTCCGCTCGCCCTCTTCACTCGCCATCCAATCTACCACCGTGCGCGCATCCATCAAGCTCAGCCGCTTCCGGATTTGCGCGTTGTGGAAAAGGGGACTGTTGACTGCATCGATGAGGGAGAGACGGTAGAGGCGGTGGTGGCGGCAGTAGGATTGGATCAGGAGGGACCATTTCTTGAGCTGGGCGTTGCGGGTCAGGAGCGTGGGTTGGAGGGTGAAGAAGGGGGGGTAGGCGTGGTAGGATGGGAAGGAGAAGGGGGCTTTGGACGGGGAGGTAAGGACTGCAGTGCTGGAGAGATCGGAGGCTGTTGCGGAGGCCATGAGGAAGATGGAAGAGGTTGGTAATTTGTAGCGCCGTGCGAAGAAGAGCTCTCCATTGGATGCAGTCCCGAAGCTTCATGTTTCCTTATCGATAAGGGCTCGGTTAGCGGCTAGTGTCCGCTTGATCAAAATAGTATACTTCTTCCGTGGGCTTTTTCAAAATAAGATCGTTGAGCCTCTCCTTACTATCAGAAAACGTCGAGTAAGATCAAGGAAGGCACATTTGAATCATGGAGTCTCAATCGCCGCCACCGAAGCGTCAAAAGCGCGAGGAATACCGCAAGACTGCAGCAGAGGCATCCACAGAGCTGCCAAAGAAGAAGTTCTACCGCCAGAGAGCCCACGCAAACCCCTTCTCCGACCACAACCTGACTTAGTAGGTCAGGTCCAGCTCAGTAATTTGACAATACTGACAGCTGATCAAGACGGACTAGTCCAGCGAGCCCGGATCTGATGGATTGGGCTGAATACTACCCAGCCTATGTAGCCCCTGACGACCAAGTCCAGAACACAGACGGTCCGAAAAAGTTCAATAAAGATGTCACAGTCGCAGACATTGGTTGTGGTTTCGGCGGCCTGCTCGTTGCTCTCGCGCCTGTATTGCCAGATGAGCTACTTCTTGGTCTCGAGATCCGCCTCCAAGTTACGACCTACGTGCAAGACCGCATCTCTGCTCTCCGAGCTCAGAATCCTTCTCCGAGTACCCTTTATCAGAATATCGCTTGCTTACGCGCCAACACCATGAAGTTCCTTCCGAACTTCTTCCGCAAGGCTCAGCTCTCTAGGATCTTCCTCTGTTTTCCAGACCCGCATTTCAAGGCGCGGAAGCACAAGGCTAGGATCGTATCAACGACGCTGAACAGTGAGTATGCGTACGTGATGAAAGAGGGCGGAATAATATATACGATTACGGATGTGGAAGATCTGCATACGTGGATGGTGAAGCATTTTAACGACTGTGAGAGTTTCGAGCGTGTGGGGAAAGAGGAGGTTGAACAGGATGCGTGTGTGGAGGTTATGAGGAGGGAGACGGAGGAGGGGAAGAAGGTGGAGAGAAATGGAGGAGAAAAGTTCGTGGCACTGTTCAAGAGAAAGGTAGATCCTCCGTGGCCTAGCGAGGAGGGAAGGTAGGTCAAAGTCAAATCAGCAAGCTGATGGCTCTTCTTGTTTACGGATTGACCATATCTCCGTCCACGGATAAACGCTCTATCGGCCATTTCGTAATGACAGCCATTGTTATCCATAAGCCACCTTCTCCACCACGTTGTCACGATTGAACAGTGTAAGCAGTCTGAAGTTTCATTAGCTTGATTTCACACACTCCTAGAGCGCGTCCCACCTGTTGGTCATCCCAATGGCTTCAGCGCTCCGGGATAAAACTGGCAGGGCTTGGGAAGATCTGATCTCTTGAAGGTCTTAGGGAGTCTTAGTCAGTTGGCGTACCCAGAACCTACGCTGGCCAATTGTGGAATGATAGGTCACCATTTCGTCTCCATCAGCATCCTCGGCTATCAGCTTCTTTCCGACCAGATGCTCCCAATGTTCTATGGGATGCTCTGGCGGAATTCTTGACTTGTTCCTCACTACGGGCTTGGCGGGTTGCTCCTCTTTGTTCGATGGAGCAGCATTTAAGGGCTTTTGGGGAGTAGCCGATGACATTATTGATGAATGACGCCGATGAGAGATCATGAATTTCTGTTCTCAGTCTCTCGTTCTCCTTACGCCCTTGTAGGCTTGCTGGAGTCTTATAGATTTCTACAGCAGCGGGACTGGGTCGCTTCAGCCGCACGGACCCCTCGCGGATCCTTCGATGCTTCTCTCCTCTAATAAACTCTACCGAGCGGCTGCGGCGCATGGTGTCGGCTGACTTGCCAGGCTAAACACATTGGCTAACTTGACAACATAAAGCCACAATAAGGTGCAGTGGCTCGAGCGGCACAGTTCACGGCGCGATAAGGCAAGATTGAAATGAAAAGATAAGAACACGGGTTTGTAATCTATCAATGCGTCCATCGATCCTTCTCGTTTCACGTCGCCGCTTCGTTGTGCGTTCTCTGCTCCTTGTGTAAGAGGACGATCCTTGTCCAATCATTGTTTCTGTTTCACTCAGCGCTTTTCATGTTTACTGTTCCACTTAACGTTGTTATGCCTTTTCTTTCACTTGACGCTGTTATGCCTTTTTTTTCACTCGTCGCTTTCGCGATACACGGCATTTGCTCTAGACCGGTACATGCCTTCTTGTACCCACGCACAGCAGCAAAATCATTGGAGGGCAGTGGTTGAGACCAGGCCTGGGTTGGCACTTCGAGCAGCTTGCAGCGGCGCCTGATGCTGCTTAGCAGGCTACAACGACATCATTTATCTCCTTAGCTGTGCCGCCGGGCTATCGGTTGGCTGAAGCGCCCAATAAGCAACGTCAGTGGTGAGAGAAGGAATTGTTTGACGCACACAGCAACAACAACGGTTCGGTACTTGGAAATTCGTAAAAGCAGGATGTCCTGCTCGATGGGAGGCGCTGGTACACCGACGATCAGCAAGTTGTGTGCTACGGCAGGTCGCCCATCATAGTATTTGCGATGTCAGCTGAAGTATCCAATACAGTGCTGCGTGATCCGTCTAGCTCCCGTCAATGGTGGTAGCACGTTGTTCGGAAAGCTCCGAATATCGTCAGCCTCTTCAAATGGGTCCCCTGCCAGCGCATGACTTAACTGTATCCGGCCATATACTAATGCGCTGCCATCTAGCCACTGCCATGACTGCCGGGCTTGCCGCATAATTCATGGCTCAGGACGGGAACGGTGGAGCCGACGCGAGGAGGGTTCTCTATAGTTCAGCCTAGGTACGCGTGAAGGTCCGTAATGGAAACGGTCCCGCTGTCCTATGGAATGAGGTCGATTCCGCTCATGCGCAGGACGCTTTTGCGGGAGGGAGTGGGTTTGGGTCGCCAGGATAGGCCTTGAAAGGTTGTATTGAGGGAATGACGATGGACTGATCAACTGAGTACGACCCGTTACATCAAATGGAAATCGTTGTTGTTATTCGCAAGTACACCATACGAAACGAATCGCTTTTGTGCAGGAATCCTAGAAACATCTTCCCAGAGGGTTTCAAGGATCTCATCAGTCCCTACACTATCGCTTTCAAGCTTCTTCGGATGGTGAGTGATTTGCAGCTTCGATACAATCCATGGCGTTCTTGAGGTCGTGAACCACTGTGCTGATACTCCTATTACGAATTTGATCTGAGTCAATCTTCCGTCAACAACAACCATCCAAATTTCAAGCAGGAAGATCCCATACGGCTGCCCACTTTCTTGTTTGCATCTTCCGTTCACTTCATCGAGGGATTGCAATCTCTGCTTTGATCTCTCCTTTCACAAAATTGAACCCCTCCCAAAGCTTTCTCAGAAGTCTTATCAGGCTCAACAACATCATTCCAGGGCCTTCTTGTGTATCAAAAACTCCCAATATGAGAATGAATCATAAAATATCCGGGTAGCGAAATATCAATCTGCTCTTGACATCACTATTCCACTGCACTGGGAAGGTGCTGATTTCAGGATCTGGCTAAGCGGACGAACACCCAGGAAAAGCGTATCAACGGAATCACGATTGGCCGATCGCCCAGTAGTCACTCAATGTCAAATGGGCAAACCGTTGACATATATCATTCACCCAATCGAGATTCCCAACAAGAAGGCGTCGCAGCACTAATATGGATGAATAACCTCGACGACAATTCTCCCAAGCGAGTATTTAAGCTCCCATGAATCCCAGCGCATGGAGGACGCATGTCGCGGTCCTTTCACCATGAGATCGAGAAGAAGGAACAAGCGACCCTCTCTCCACAGTAGAAGTTAGCAAGGTCCTCTCACCGCCTGCGAGGTGGCCCCGATCACCCGATGTTAACTCTACCTACATTCCAGCCGGATTGAATCGAGGGAAAACCATCGAAATGGGGGTAAAACCAATCAGGAGCGAAGTCAAGACAGCACCTCCGCAGCAACCCTCCCAATATCCGCCTTCTCATCTCCCTCGCCCCAGAGCATATAGTTTGAGTTCTTAAACACATCAATCGTTCGGTAGGCAATATCAATATCACAACGCACACCACAGGTCGCGCACCCACCACCGCCATCGATCTCTGGTCGACGTTCGTACAAGCTCAGTAGATACTCCGAAGAACAGTGTCAACACTAGCAAGGCGTATGGAATGTATATTCGCCAGCATTGTCTCCAAGATCAGCACTGGGCTGGCCAACGATGTGTTCGACTTCAAGTCCAACGTTGATGCTTATTCCTTTGCTCACAGGACGGATGTCAAGGGCCTAGCTTGGAGGCTTGCGTGGAATGATGACATGTTACGCGCTTTCTCCGTGTGTCTTGTCCCAACCGGAATCTTTGGTGAAGATAGAAGTTTGGGGGTAGGAGAGAATGAAAAGCGAGGAAATGTCGCACGTACTGGCTTAGATCGAGTCGATAGCTTCACTGGAAGGTCAAGTCTTCCCACATCTCCCTAGCGTCTTTCTGGAACTTCCCCTTGAAATAAAACCCACTGCTATTCCCACAGAAGAATGTTATAAGACTGCAATCTTGGGCCATATCGGTCATGTACAATCCACCCATATAGAATTTCTCTCTAGTCTTACTACCTTACCTGATCCACAATTCGACATTGCCAACAGATATGTACACCCCAAAACAGGGCCTTCACGCGCTCGTGAGAAGCATATACTTGGTAATAGCATCCATCCTCTCGCTCGTCAATATCAAGCTAATCTTCAAGAACTCCTGCGCGATGTCCGGCTCCTCTTTCTGCATCTTCGCCCACGAAGCCTCGTTAAGGAGCCACGTGACACAGTCCCGTTCCGCAGTCGTGGTGCTGGTGCGCTCAGTCCCCGAGAAGAAAGGAAGCTCGCCGCATGTCGTTCTCTCGACGATTAGCTCTGTGAACTTCCCTTGCTGCAGGTCATACTCGGCTTTGAGTATGCCTTTCTCAATGAGATAGAAGCCATTAGCGGGTTCACCGCGTCGGTAAAGGATACTTCCGGCAGGGTAAGTTTTGCGGAGGAAGTACGGTACTGTGCGGCGCCAGAACGATTCGGACTGCGAGGATATGGAAGTGAATGTTTGGAGGATGAGTTGAATGGGTTGCTGATATCCTTGCCACTTGAAGACGGGCGCGGAGGTCTCGTGCTCGTTCAGTGTTGTGGTCGCTACCTGGCGCAGGTGGTGCTGGCGTGGGGAGCTGAACATAATTTCGCGCGAAAAGGATGGGGTTCGTTTGGGAACATCTGCTTGATAATTAGTATTGTGACTGTTCAATACCTGCGTCCCCAGGCGATTTACTTAGGAATGGCGGCGCTGATTCTGTTTCTGCTTGATATCGTTGCTGTTGATAGAAGGCTTTTAGCAGCTCGTTCTCGCAATATTCCAGTGCCGAGTTCAGTGTCTCGCAATAGAGCACACCATCTTCCTCATTGAAGAGGTCAACGTTGCAGAGGCTCTTGCCCACGTCCTTGTCCAACCGTGTTCCACAAACAACAAGTTCAACGTCCTTGACTTTCAATATCCTGTTGATTCGTCGGAACGCCTCGGCGGCAGAAAAGTCCACTCCATCAACGTTATACAGATCTAGAATCAAGTAACGGATGGGCCTAGTCATGAATGCGTCATGGAGTAGTGTCCGGATCTGATTCTCGACTCCGACGATGGTACCGAAGAAGAGGAAACCGGCGAGCTTCATTACATGAACTTGCTGCCCGGCTTCCTGTAAAAAGCGATGCTGCACTGGATGTCGCCGAACAGTCGAGTTCGCAACGCTACCAGGAAGTGCTCCACGTATAGCAGATATTTGTGATGTCTGAAGGACGAAGCTGACACAAGCCAAGAGAACGCCGACAAGGATACCGATAACGAAATCCCAAGCCCCCATCGTGACTACTATAATAATTATCTATCAATTGTTAGCGAGAGACCTTGGTTAAGGGCAATCGGAAACCCTTGCCGTGAGGTACTCAAGCCGGTGTGCCCTCCCCCATGTGTCGACTAAGGCTTCTCGCATGAGGTCAAAGCCAAGAAAAAATATGAGTGCCCCGACAACCATAATCGGGATGAAGCCAATGATTATCGGGCCTACAATCAAGATACCGAAAGTGGCAGCTGCTAACATGACGCCTGCAACCCTGCTATCACCCCCGCTTCTGATGAAGAGTACGGTATTCGTGTACACAAGATAATTCTATGCAGCGGTCAGCGCCTCCTACGTCGAGTGTATTTGAACAAGAGCTACTTGTATGCTTCCACAGAATCCTGATAACATATTTGAATAGCCATGTGCTCGAAGCTCTCGGTCTACGTCGACGTTGTCTTCTCCTGTTGTCAGACCTAGAGCGGGAACGTTGATCGGAACATGCAGAATCCCGAAGAATGTCAAAGCCAACATGGCGGGTATCGTCGATATCAATGCTTCCCAGTCAACGATGCCAAAGTCTGAGACAGTCAGCTGACGAAGATCCGTTAGACTGTGGGTTTGATTTACCGTAGAGCGAATAAAAGTGATAGAAGGGGACGCCAGCTTCTGGTGCCTCGAACACCCAGCCCTTCGCTCGTAGCTCGGGTAGTTTGAGGTCCGGTATTGCAGCCACGAAGAAGTAAAAAATTGCAATGATTGACAGAAAGAAAGTCGCATCGGTCAAGGGATGCTTGACCCAGTGTTTCATAGTTGAAAGAACAATCGCAAGCACCAGGGGTATCAACCAGAGAAAAACTGTGTCAGCTTGCCCAAGCTTCCTCAAAGTCGTCAGGTTATACTCCAAGTTCCCCGATAGCCTGGCCGAGACCTCCAGACCTGTAGCCACAAGGAACCACCCGACGCCCCCAATGCACCCAATCAAGATGTGTCGAGGGAAGAAGCCGATTAAAGCGCCGAGCCTACATCTACCCATGATGTAGAAGACCAGGCCAGTAAGGACTGAGCTCACGGAATAAGAAAGTATGGTGGTAGCAATCACCGCTCGTGGGTTATCTTCTCCGACCCGCGCCAAGATAGTAAAAGCCATTTTGTGAAAAAAGGGAACAACCTCGATCTACAAAGCGTTAGTTCATAATAAAACGAGAACATGCTACTCCTACCATTTCTGAACCTATACCTCCCCGAAAAATACTGCCCCCGAGGGAATACACGAGCTGTGACACAATACAGCTTACGTAGAACATGGAAATCCCATCTGCTCCAAGACCTGCAAATATGGGCTGGCCAAGCGGAAATAAAATCATGCCTATGGCAATTTAGCCAAGAACAATGCCCTAAGAGCAAAGGGACTGTACCATAGGATAGTGCGTCCAGTATGTTGAGCAGGAGGCCGAGTATGACGGAGGGGATGTAACCCGCAGGCTTACGCACACCTTGTACCCAGACTGCCCGTTTGTCCCATGACTTTGGGCTTAGAACTGCTGTGCCAATCCTGGCAACCCGCTCCTTTTTGTGCGTTAAGCTCCGTCGGATCTTAATCACAACTTTATCATGTGGTAACTTCTGGCTTTCAACATCTTGCATGGATCCGTACTTTGGTGCTCCGTCCAAGGCATATGCCGCTGTCTTGAGAAGAAGGCTGGTTCTTTCGTTTGGCTGTGAAATGATTCCTTCTCCTACGACAACAGGCAGCACACCCTTGCTATCAACAAAAACTTCTTCGTCCAGGTCACTTATCTCCTCTTCTGCCCCGGGTGGCTTTCGGAGCATGTCTGTGAGGGCTGAAGAAGGCGAGTGTCGTACGAATGGCGGGCTGTCCGGTGACGCCGGCTCTGAGCCCTCTTCTATCACCTCTGGGTGTGACAAGTCGCTCGACCGTTTAGGACTCAATACGTTCTTGTCTCGAAGCCGGCCGGACGATGGATCAAGATTCGATTGTACAGAGCTAGCGCTGGGTATGGGCTGCCGATTGTCAAAGCTTGCGTCGAGCTGCTGAGAGGCTATATCCGGCATGGCGAATGAGGCCAACTCTGCCGTATCCTCACGGACATCCTGCGAAGGAGTGTGTGCTATGTCAACTGGAGCTAGTCGAGGTCAGTCATCTCTGCTTCGGTTTGGATGCTTTGAAATCTTGCCATGGGACCCGTGGCTGGAACGGTGGAAGAATGATCTGGCGGGCGTCTTCTGGTTCATGGAAGAAGAGGAGGAAAATTTGGATGATGATGAACCAGCTCTAGGCCGGACGTCTAGATTATCATGGCTATCAACGTCGAGCGAGGCATCAAGGTCGTTACCGTCTACGGCTTGAAGTATATGCGCCCTCCGAGGAGATCGAGAAGCCAGCGAGGCGACGCCTGTCTTTCCTGGGTCGAAGGGAGACATCATAAGTCGAGGTGAGGTAAGCAGGGGCACAACTACTTGGCGTGACCGAGTACTGGCATCGAACCAGAAGATCCCTAATTTACTCTGTCAATGTTCCCCCGCAGTGGGGCAACGCACGACAGACGAAAATCCCGAGAGGTTGGGCATATGATGCCTCTCCAATCGGCTACAGAGTAACGGCGCAGCCCTGAAGGGAAGGCGATTGGACATGAGTTCTCCTTCCCGGAGCGAGGAGACTCATACGTGTGGAGGAGACGTGCAAAAGCACATGCATTTTAAACTTGGGAGGCAAGCCTGTCCAAATAAGCTTGGCTCTAGCTGCCGGCGCTAGAGCTGTAAAAGCTCGATCTTGTGCATGACATTGACGGGACGCCGGGCTAGTCGGACCGAAAGGCACCAGCCTTCTTATATAAAGCAGTAGCTCAATAGATAAAGTAGGATAAGAATGACAAGACGGCACTAACGGCTTCAGATTAGTATATCACGCTTTTAGTGATATAGAACCGTAAGGTACTGAGCGATACCAGGCACCGAGAACTTCGAGAGAGGCTTCGCAGCATCCGGAAGGTGACGATTGGCAAAGAAACCCGTGCATCATCTTGCATTTTGCCCCACGAAAAAGGAATTGTCCGCTGGCAAAAGCCTGCACATGCTCAAAGATGTGTTAGACGCCTTTCCTAGACTGGGGATCCAACCATTGGCTGTCACTGTGCAGTTTATGGCAGCTGCGGTATGATGCTCGCACGTCCACCATCGGGTCGTTTTCCAAACCAGCGCAAGGGAGATGTTCTGAGAAACATGGCATTCTTTGATTGCCATACGTTTCCCCGCTGTCCCCACACTGCACCCCACGGTTCCGCATCGAGGCGAGGATATTGCGTGATCGATGCTACTACTATTCTGGTGCCTCGATTAAACCATTTCAATCATCATTGCGAAGGGCGCCGTGATCGACCATAAAACTTTGCTTGCGATTCGGGCCTGTACAAACGACCCGATTCGCGTCGCGACGCTAGAGAGGAGGTGTCAGATTCGCATAATGCTGCTCATGTGTACTCAGCCTTGTACATGGTAGCTCTCGTATTTCTCAATTGACCACGGTGATAGTGTGTCCAACGCCCTGGTCGTTTTGAGAATTACATGCCTAAGCCCGTGCATTGGCGGACGCGGTACATTGTGCTCTCAGCTCAATTTTTGTAGGTATCCTTGAGCTATCAAGCGCTCAACGTCCCCCTGTCGGACAAAGAATTGGCTGTTCTTCGTTAGGTTGATTGCGCTATTGACATTGCATTGTCAGTAAATCATTACGTCGGGTTGTAGAACAGTGGCTGAAACATAGCCTTACCCATATTCCGTCTGTATTTCGCCTGCATCCTTAAGAACTCGTACGTCGATGAACAGATCCCGAGGTGGTTCCAAGCATCCAGTCAGATCGATGTCGGTCCACTGGCCCTTGTACGCCGCTAACATATCGCCATACTGCCGCACATATTCCTCTTCTTCCGGGCTCAGAGAACTCGCATTGCCCGCCTCTGCACTCATGCCGGGCCTTTCCACACCACCCTGTCGAGATCCGTTGTGTGATTGCTGCTCCTGATCCAGTACCTCTTTCCCACTCCAGCACATCTCTTCCAGCTTGTCTGATCGTACTCGATGGTAGGCGAGCAAACAGCGCTTGTTGCGCCGCATGCATAGGTGGTTGACTAGGACAGCGCATGCTGTAGCGGGCTCGGCAGAAGGGTTGAAAGAACCTTCGAAGGGCGCCAGGGTATTGGAGACATCTTTGTCGAGATCCCGCACTTCGCGGGTGATCTCACGGACGAGTTCTGTCTGGTATGGCGGCAGGTGTGTCAAAGCTTGGATTCTTTTCGCATGTTGAGCCTGCAAAGGAGATGATTTAGCTAGCAACCCATCATACGCGTAATAGTGGACACGCGCACGAGCTTGTAGCCGAGATCGCCGTACATTGAAGCCTCTGAACCAGTCGGACGACAAGCTTTAGGGACTGCTCTGCCGAATGTATATTCTTAGAAGGGCTTTTCAGGCCGCCATGGGGACTTCATACTCTCGGGGGAGCGCTCCGCTGTTCCGGGTTTAGCTCTTTTGGGCTTGGTAGTTGTCTGAGCAGGCTTTGTCGGGCAGTCGCATAATCGTACAAACTCTTTGTTCTCTTTGTCACGGCTGGGTAGACTGGTAGAACTCATTCACAGGCAATAGGGTACCTTCATAATGTGATTATTCCTTACTTAGAGCCCCATTTTCCATTTGTAGATGGTAGAGATCATCTTCTCCCCGGCTTTGTGGTCTGACAATGAGCGAGGGCAAGCGCAGACTGATTGCTCTATTGAAGCAGCACCATATACACATGCGCGGATGGGTATCTTCAAAGCAATTCTGCATAACATAAGCGCCTTTCAGATGCCAGTACCTCGACAGAAAGCAATGCCAATCACAAAGACCCCAAGCATTGCAACCCATGCAAAAACAGGTATCCCACACTCCGGACTGTCTTCGTCCTAAAGCGTGAAGCAGCACACAATACTTGACAGTCAGGATGGCAAACATTGGTGGCTTCGGCCAAGTGCGGGCAGCACAAGTACCGCGCCCTTGTTCAACTGTTCACTTTTCCCCATCATGTGTCTGTCCAAACCAATTGTCGAAGTCCGCTATCGGTGCACGTGGGCTGGTCTCTTCTCCATACTGCCAGGCATTTGTCCCGTCGGTGAGGGTGGGGTCGTCCTGATACGTTGAAGGCTCAGTGTTCGTGGCGAAGAAGTCAGGATGATCGAAGTCTTGCAATTCATGCTCATTCCCAGAAGCTAACGGTGGTCCTCCGAAACCTTCTTCCCCTTGGGTCAATAGATAAGGATCGAGCTGTGGTTCTGCTAGTGGCTCAGGATGCGGTGTAGAGGTGTTCGCCGGAGCGTGCTCGCCGAGCAGCTCGTAATGATTACCGCCTGGTAGTCCAATCAAGGGGGTCTGAGTATCGTATGACATCCCAAGATGATCTGATGGCCGCATGAAGACATCTTCCGTATACGGGTGGCTAATATTTGGACGTACGGTCGTTTGATAATACTGTCCGTAAAGCTGTTCATGCCTCATCGGTACAGGCAACGGCTTTCCGGGGTTGCTGTGCTGGTATGTCGAATATTCCGGGAAACGATTACTGGTCATTGCTCTGTCAGGACTGGAGTAGGTTGTGCTACCCATCTGCCATGTTGCACCTGGAGTAGTTCCCTTTGCCATGTTCGCTCTCAAGGCTTTCGACCGCGAAGGTTTCCATTCGGAATCAAGGTCATCGAGGTCACTCGGCTCCTCTTCCTCTGACGTGTCTCTCCGTTTCCTGTTTACGGTGCCGGCTTTGCTGGGCGAGAACTTGTAGCCAGGGTGAGCTTTCTGGTGGTTGTCTCTTTCGATTCTTGCATAATCTGTGTACAAGTCACGAATCTCTTTGGGCTCCTTAGGCCAGCTCTCGCCAGAGACCGAGGAAACGACCTGGTGGTTGTTCTGAAGGCACCAAACCTTAGTCCTGTCTGCATATGCAGAGCGATAGAGCATGAAAGAATTCATTGGCCGCGTTATCTTCCCTTTGCGTTTTTCGACTTCCATTTGCCTAACTTCAGCCGACCGGTTCACCCAGGCGTCCATGTCTTTGACTGGTATGTTCTCGTAGTCTTTCGTCAATTCACTCAACGGAGCGTCGATCTTGGGGATCTTAGTCTTTTCACCCTTGGTCTGTTTGCTGCGTTTCGGTCTGGGAGAGTTCGAGGCGCGAGACGGCGACCCGGTACGAGCGGCTGAGCGAGGTTCTCTCTTCCTCTTGCCATTACTGCTCCGGTCAGATGCCGCTGGGGTCGCCGGCGAGCTGACGTGGTAGCCAGCATAAGGCTGTAGGAGCTTGCGTCAGGTACTTCTCCATACATAGAATGGCATTGCCTCTATCGGACTACATACCGTCGATTGCGCAGCAGGCGAAGCATAATACCCATCTGTGGGGTTAGGATAGTACATCGGCGTGCTATAGCCATTCTACAGAGGTCAATCAGTGGAATCCTCAGCGGCGAGGAGACGACGATGAGCTTACAGTCTGGCTCTCCAAGACCTCTTCATAGTGGTTCACATATGGGCCGTTGTAGCCTCTTCCATATTGGTCAAGAACGAGATGCCCTGGCTCTGGAGTACTGTATGCCGAGTTGGCGCCTGAAAGGGGATATCCACTGCTATCAAACGCGTACTGATCTTGGGTGTAGTGTGCAGCAGCGTTATGCTGCGCTAACTGCTGCATACCATTGTGGAACTCATCTTGCTCTGCCATTGTGGCTGTCAATGCGCTTTGCTGGACCATTCCACTCATCGCCAAGTATCTATGACTGCAAGGCAAAGGGATGGGATAGATAAAGCTGTCCTTCGCGAAGTTGATGCTTCTCTGAGATACAACAAGGTAAGATCAATGGATTGTGGTCCTTTCTTGGGACTGGAATGGGACTGATAGAAGCTGTCTAGGTTGTCGCGCAAGAGCTTGAGAGCTTTTTCTAGACCGTGTGCTTTCAATTGTTGACAGTTCTTGACGTCCTGGCTCGTGGCGCACTTGCGTAGTAAACAGCGTAACAGCAGGCTTGTCTTCGGAGAAGGTCTTGTTGTCGTCCGCGAGATTTGTTTGTTGACAGTATCAGACACTAGTGCAGGGCTTACGAAAGCTCTAAATCGAGGCGAAACTGACAAGGACAGGTCATCCAAGAATCGTAAGGGTTGTCAACTGTCAGGAGGATCGCACGTCTTCTCAGGTATAGTAATCTTCCCTGAGATGGTTCAAATCAGCCTTCTAGAAGGATTCGTTTGGGTTTGCTCTCACTCTGATCCCAGCCAAGGATTGTTACTTTCATGCTCAAGAGGAAAAAGGAACAAAAGGGTTTGCCTCTCAGTGAGAAAGAGCCGCAGACTTACTACACAGAACAAGGCAAAATTCTTGCAGATAGCCGTCCCGCAGACTGTGCTTGGTACACTAACAAGTATTGGAACCACAGGATATAAGCAAGTCAGAGGCGGAAAGTGTCCTAGGTACAGCGGAAGTACGATAGCCTTGGCCCAAGCTTCTGGGTTCCCAATGTCCTAATGCGGATACCAGTCTGGTGAGGTCTTTGTCTTGTGCTGACGAGGGGGCTGCCAGCAACGCAGTCAGGCAGGGAGCACGGACTTCTCAACGAAAGCCTTTGTGGGATGGATGGAACTTGGAAAGAGAACTGTGGGCAGATATATGGAGCATTTCTCCCCTCACTATGATCCATATCCGCATATGGAGGTATGATGCCAGAGCATCGTGGGAAAGGCCACTGTGATGGAGACTCCACTGCAATCAGGCTAATCATTGGTGGCGTTTGCCTTACGCCTTCACCCAAGGTGGAGATCACAGACCATTGCATGCGGCGGTCAAGACCATCGACGGTTATGACCTGGACTGGAAGAGGGTAGGCCCAGACGGGGGCTTGCTCGATTAGCTCCACGCTAATTGGCTGTTTTGTCTTACCCTGAGCATGGTCTACTGGGATCATCGTCATTAACAGCCAGGTTTAGTGGCCGCAACAGGTCGCGCCTGTTCACAGATAACATGAAGTATCGAAGCATGCCAGATCATCCGGCCAAGGATAGCCGAGGGATTGACTGCGCCGTGTGCGGCTCCAAAGTTGGGCAAGATATAGTGCCACGTGAGGGCACATTCCTCGCTTCTTGATGCGGTTTGAACTCTACTAATCACGGGAGAACTCCCGGCAAGCAATACAGGAAGATCTTCAGTGCGAATTCTCCGATACGCTCTCCAGACCGCAAGATGCAAAGACTCTGGCGGCGAAGTAGCATTGATCATGCGACTTTGCGCTTGAGACAGGGTACAAAGCGGGCTGGGGAAGCAGGAGTCCGACGGCATTCGAAGCTAGCACTATGCTGTTTGAACGGCATCCCCAGGCTCTACATTAAGTGTTCTTCCTATCCTCGCCCCTGCAAGCTTTTATCGGTTGTGCGAAGGCAGCAAAGTGATTGTGCTGCGATTCCATAAGCAATATGGTCAGATGGGGAAACCCTCAACTCGCGCCAATACGATCTTGACGCCAGTAAAAACGCTGGGGCAAGTGGTGAGAAGAAAGCCTGATTGGTTCAACGAGGAATGTACGAAAGCGGCTAACGTACTGGCCGGGAACACAGTAGTCGCAAAGCTTTTACCGCATCCATTTCAAGAGCCTCAATTCTTATTCAGACCTCATGTCATGTGTTATCCTCAATGTAGTAAAGGCAAACAGGCTGTTTCAAGTGCGATTTGCATCTCCAGGGCTGAGGGGAGACATCTTCTGCCATTATCATTGTCCACTGCCAGTTCCAGCGCACGGTCATTCAAGAGGTGGAATCCTCGGTCCCAGCGCCATGGACAGCTCAGATCGTTGTAACTCGACCAGGCTTCACGTCCGAGTCTACATCACGAGAAATGCTCCCGCTTGAAAGCCGACCGATGTGACCTTGTGTAACGTGCCATCCGTGGAGAAAGACCAGGGACAGCCCTAGTAATAGGCTGTAAGAGCGTAATTGATCATAGCTGTTGAGACACTACCCTTTTCCATACATCTTAGCCTACATTCACAATTGCGAGGGAAATTTCGTGCATGGACAGTAAAGTAGTCGATGGTAGTCTTGGTCATTGAGTGACGACGAAGGTGGACAAGACCGTTTTGACGGGGCTGCCTTACAATTGGCTCCCTTAGCGATATCTTAGTGTCTTCGGATGATGCAGATCTCCAACCTTACGACAGGGGTCCGCCTCGGCGCGATCCACTGGAAAGTCTGGAACATGCCCTTTACTTCAACAGCGTCCTCTCAAGCATTCAATTCGCTTCACGGGTATATTTCCCTTCTCGCGATCACGCTCCCACCCCGGTGTCCACAGAATTTGACCTCCTCCTTGACAACCTCACCACCTGAGTCATCCTTACAAAGGATTCGCAAGCGTACCAACTCGAACCTGATACTTCGCGACTCTTAGCAAAATCTACGACCCTTCTCACGCTCACTAACACTCACCCCTCATCTCCGACTGCCTCTTTCCTTTCGTGTCCAAGAAGTTGGGCGTATATTGGGGAATTCTCAATTCGAGAGCCCCCCACGTCGTCACATCGCTCGGCGATGGCTACCCAACATCAGCTTACCTTTGAGGCTATCACTGGCTTAAGGCGTGCCACTGGAAGGGACTCTTTTTGTAAGCTCTAGTGATCCACCCATATGAAGCTCTCCTACTAACCATTGTCACCTTAGCGTCTGATTCGGACGATGCGATCCAGAGGCCTACCAATCGCGGTAACAAATTGAAACGCAAGGCAGAGTATGTGCGTGAGGGACAGTTAGACAGGCCGAACGGGTTGAAGGTTTACAAGAAGGTGGGACTAATTCTGATGCATGCTGCTGTTCAGACTAGGCTGACTACTCTCAGAGAATCACGCATGCGGGTTACGAAAGGGCAATCCTCAGGCGCAACCCGAAACGATACGATGTAGACGGTGACGAGCTCGATGATGATGACATCGATGAGGTGGCCGATGCTGATGCCGCAGCACGCAACCCATACAGCCATATTAAGCTTGAAGGTTCGCACTCAAACCCTCTGCCGTTCTTGCACAACTGCTAATATTGATTCCTATCTTTCAGAGCTGCTTGCGCCGTTGACCTTCGCCGCGGATCTGCCTCAACATTCATCACTCTCAATACCCTACCTCTCAGATACCTTGACCAGCATGACATGGCAGGCATGCTTCATGTTACATCGGGAGAAGAGATCGCTTTATGCCGTGAAGAATCTTTTGACGAAATTTCGTGGCGACGATGCATTCATCCCTTGTGGATCACTCAATTCCGACTTTGACCAACAAATCTTTGATATCAAGTCAGTCTACAGCGATCTTGCCACAGCCAAGTTACACATTCACCCTTCGGAAAGTCTTACGGTAAGTCCACCAGGCCCGCAGGGGCTAGGTGGCTCTTCGGGACTGGTCAGCGGAGCAAGCCATCTTGACACCAGTGACACCGTCGATGGTCTCGCGCTTGCAGGGGATGAGAGAATTGGATTAAAGCAAAGCATTGCCAACGGAAACACAAAACGGGAGCAGGGAACTGCTGAAACCCATGAAGGCGAGTACGCAGCCTCACGAACAACATATTTAGCTACCAAAGAGCACTCTACTTGCTTGGCAACGGAAGGAATTGAGACCAGGGACACTGCTGTAGGCACGGATGTAATCATCGAAGAGGTCGCTACACTGAACGAGGAACAGGAAGATAGACTGAACGTCTCACCGCTACCACTATCGCCACAACAAGACGCACCTGCTCGACCGCCTTCCATAACAGCTACAGGCTCGAATGATGCACCGGACGAAGAAACAGCCACGGGCCGAAGCCCGAAAGACAGGGCTTTGCCGAGCCCTGAGAGTTTAGACGACGAGCACCGTATTGATTCCGTTGATGACAGACACGATATGCTTCCCATCACAGCGAATGGGCTGACCGCCGACGGAACAGAGGCGAAGGCAATTGAAGATGCAGAAGATGAAGGAGTGGGTGACGAATCTCAACCCGTCCCACGCCGTATGAGGACAAGAGCCCAAGCGCAAGCGGCTTCTGACAAATCAGCCTCTCACACAAGGACTCCGTCACCGGCTTCTTGGGTCCCCCCAGTTATCCATCCGCTGTATCTGATGCCAGAGTCAGCCCGCCAGGATCGAGATTATGGCCTTCCGCCCAACGAAGCCGAAGATACTCGCCGCTTGTTGACGGCGTTCGTCCAAAAGCAAGAAGAAGTGGTCCGCGGTGCAGAGAAATTATACGAAGGTCTGCTGCGCGCTGACCGCATGCGGCAGACGGTCTTCAAGTGGTGCAAAGCTGAGGGACACGTTGGAGAAATGAGTGATGGCGAGGATTGGTACGATAAGGAGGAATGGGGTTTAGACGAGGATTTAAAGAAGGGACAGGGTGACGAAGAGGAAGACACCACGACCCAAGGGAAGAAGAGTAGGAAAACCAGACAGCAACAGTGAAGTGAAGATGTAGGCATCATGCAAGATCTTTCAGATACCCATTCGCATTCTCTGTATGATCTGTCTAGTAGCGTCACGCTTTGGCAAGCAATGTACGAGATCTCAATCTGAAGTTCAAGTCCAAGCTCACTTCTAATACTTCAACTCCGCTGGATATTTCGCAACTGCCTACGTCATCTCGTCCCCTTTCTGTCCCTCAATCCCACAGAGTAAGGTAGCCAACAGTGCTCATTGAAAACCCTATTTTGTCAACCATGAATCAATTGATAGATTTCTCACAAAACTCATTATACTGTAAGTTCGCGGATAACAACTATCAAAACCTGTCTAAGTGACTTGCCTCCAGTGTCCGCCGCCGCCATCGTATTCAATCCCACATTCTGGAAGTAAGACCCTCCACCTAGTGACCGATCCTACCGAACATGGCTAACCGTCATTGCCAGCACTGTTGCTCGTCAAGGTACACATTTCCCACTCGCCAATCGCCCTTTTACTGACCTAATGCACCATAGAATACCACAATAAAACCCTCACTCGCCTCTTCAATGGCGACTCCCTCCGCGCCTGCTACGCCCTCGCCCTGACCATCTTCTCCCTCGGCCTCTTCCGTGACTACCTGTCCCAGCCCCCTCCCATCTTCCCAAAAACCCCACTGACCCCCCCTCTCAGCTACAAAACCGCCCTCGCCTCCCAACCCTACAACGCCGCCTTCCACTCCCCACCCCTCGCCTACCTTCTCCTCTTCCTCGGCAACACGCTCGTCCTCTCCAGCACGTGGGCGCTCGGCATCACGGGCACCTACCTCGGCGACTACTTCGGCATCCTAATGGACGAGCCAGTCACGAGTTTTCCGTTCAACATCACGGGCGCACCGATGTATTACGGGTCTGCGATGAGTTTTCTGGGGACGGCGCTTTATTATGGGAAGCCCGCTGGGGTGGCGCTAACGGGGCTGGTGTTGGCGGTGTATATGGCTGCGTTGAGGTTTGAGGATCCGTTCACGGGGGAGATTTATAAGAAGAGGGAGAGGGAGCAGGGGAAGAAGGCGATGTAGATAAGAGGGGGAAGAATGGAGGTCTCAACGATTAGGGGATGGGAGGAGTCATTTCAACATTGACGAGGGCGGAGTGTAGATATGGAGCCACGAATAGAAGCGTGATTGTCCATGGAAAAATACATCGATTTCGCCATGCAAGAAGGCTCTGTACGACAAATTGCTCCGGTATATTGGGAGCATTTGGGCAAAGATTCTCAATCGTTGGGTTGCTTGATACTGGGACTCTTGTGCTTCCTATATACAATATATGGCTGACTTGCCACACGAGGGACAACGACACCCAATCAATCATGGTCCGCTCACTTCCGGCTTTTCTTTTCGGTTTTACTCCTCGGTCCTTGCCGTCGAGCTTGAACAACAAAGCGGTTGATCTTCTTCGGGCTCCTCGTCTTATAGCCTCCTTTCGCCTATTGAGAATGTGTTAGCCCACCATACCCGTCGTAGAGAACCAAGACATATACCAAAGTCCCCCAAATACTCTGACTGACAACATTTCCCTTACTCTTTCCTCTTCCACCTCCATGCGGATGCTCATTGGCATTCATAGCCACACCCCGCACCGTTGGTCTGATACCTAACCATCTACTCCTTCCAGCCTTGCCCAGCTGGCTCCTAAAATTATTGTTGTTACTCGCAACACCGATCGTTGCGCAAGCATCTCTGTGGATCCTCCGCACTTCTCCGCTCCTCAATCTCACATCCACGTACAGCGCTTTCTTGGAGTCATCAGGATGGTCGTCATTCTTATTCGTGACCATAGCGAACGTGCCCGCCGACCGGCACATCTGAGCGCCTTTCTTAGGGTAGAGTCCAACATTGTAGACGATCGTCCCCGTGGGAATCATGTGCAACGGCAAACAATTCCCACGCCATGCCGTCTTCGCAGCAATCATCCCCGCGTCCGTCGAGCCCCCTAAGCTGTCGAGCAATTCCTGCGGTACCCCAAGCCGAAACGATTCCACGACATCCCCGGCGCGCATCCCTTGCGCAGCGATGATGTAGCTCGGCTTCTTCGTCACGTTGCTCTTGAGTAAGGCAATGTGCGCCGTCCGACCGGGATCGTACTCAATCCGCTCGACAGTGTGCTTCCCACCCTCCATACGCGTGAAGTCCACCATCCGTATCCTCCGCTTATGGCCCCCGCCCCGATGTCGCATCGTCACTCTCCCGGTATGGTTCCGCCCTCCGATATGCTGTCCTTTTCGGGCGAAGGTCAGCGGTTTATGTGGTTTTCCTTTCCACAGATGGTCGTTTATGGGACGTCGGAGATGGCGGACACCGGGGGTGCGGGGTTTGTATCTTCGAATGCCACTGGAGGGTACGAAGTCTTCAGGCCTCCCAATGTTAGCGTCAGGAGCTTGCGTAGGGGTGGTCGCAGTGGCGTTGACTGTGGGAGGAGCAGGTGTGCCTTCAGAGCCAGGGCCTTGGGATGCATAGGTGCGGAGGGCGATTGAAGGGTAGAGGAAGGGAAGGCGGTGCTGGAGAATGCAGGCTGATATTCGCGGCTGTAACATCTTGGAGCTGGTGTGAGAAGAGCCCTCAGAGCTCTCCTGCTGAAAAGTACTTTGATATTCGACATCTTGGCTTTAGCTGAAGTGCCAAGAGGCGCCTGTGCTCGGCGGCTATGCACCGCGCGGGAAAGCCTGGTCCGAGCCGACTACAGCCAGGAGAACCACGCTTTTCATTGCTACTGCTACTGATGCTCTGGATTCGTTGTCTATGGTGGAGATCTCGGTTGTATCCATTGTTGGGCGATAATCCGAACATCTGGCAGGTATTCAGTGAGCCTACAAGCTGTTATGGTATACGTCTGGTGCTCCCCTTGCTTCTATGATCGTAAAGATCCGTATTGGCATTGAAAAGTCCGTGGACTTATGAGACTCATGTAACAGGGCCCAAGTATCTCCCCATATCTCGAGCAATCGGTGTGGTACCGTGTGCTCCGCCGGCAGCAGAAATCGGAAGAATGGTATAGAGCCAAATCAAATCGAGGACTATGCTGTGGCCAAGGGACATACCAAAGTGACTATTCGTAAGCATTCAGCAAGTAGTTTCCTATGCAGTGATACGATAGGTGTGGCATGGTCTGTTGTGCTCCTTGGTAGTGTCCTGATTATTCTGGCCGTCCATCGACGGCTCAAGTGTATGGGTACTCCCCCATTTTCAGACCAAACATGTTATCTGATTGAAGATACAAGGTCTTTGTTCACATCTACCGAATTTCACATACGTCTAATAGTGTGGAGCGTTGCTAGGAGGCAATCTCATAATCTGCTAAGGAATATTTGTTTGGTATATAGATTATAATTGCGCGTTACTTTTCAATCGAGCAGAACCGTATGTTGGGCGATTGGCTTAGGGGTTACGACTCCAGGTTTCAACTCCATCGACACTAAAGCGGATTCGAAGGCTCTCGGTTCGAACCGGTCAGCCTCCAAACCATTTGGAGCCAGTACAGATATTCCCGGCGCAGAAAGCCTCCCTGCCCAGCCTGAAACGATATGCCTGAACATGGGAATAGTACTCATAGAAAAGGCTTCGAGCCTTGGCTATAGCCTAGAACCTCACAGACCCCCGGGTCTGTGGGCTTCCAGGTAAATTTTTTGCAATTTTGGGGTCCGAGATAAGGCTGAGGTTGCAGTCACAAGACTAGGTAAGATAAGAGGTTGCTTTGGCCTTGGCCTAGTTATCTCCATGGAACATCGCGCCGATTTTCGCCGGGCATGGTACATATACTGGCCTCATTTCTGTCTGTCCTATATCGATCAACGATATCAAAGTTATTTCATACTAGGTCACGCTCTGGAGGACCTTTGGTGCTCTTAGGCATGCACAAAGTCTACGAATCAAGGTTTTCTTCTATTGCTACGAGTGTCTAATCTATGCCGCGCCGATACAAGAAGCGTACCTACACCACGCAACAGATCTACTCATCTCCTCCTTGTAAGTCAAAATGATTATCGACACTGCCACATTGTAAACTTCCAGGCTATAGGCTGCTCCATGATTTACAGAAGTGCGCTGAATCCCTGTGCGTTGAATGCGCTTATCAATCTTCCTCGATAATGATAATTTGGGCTCGAGCACCGATTTCACTTCGACGCTGAACTCCGGAAGGAAATTACCGGATAACATTTCGAATGCCCCGGTCAACGGGCCCGTATGTTCCACATTCGTGAACATGGCCAATTGCGAGAAAGGGGCTTTCGGAGCTTTCCTATAAGCACTGGAGAAAGCCACAGACACTTTCCTACCTGCTACCCTATTTGATTGCAGACACGCGCCGGACTAGCGCCGTTGACCAGGAGATGCTTGATCTACCGAACAATAGCCAACCGCTGTCGCCCAATCTGGCAGTGAGATTGTTTTTCCGGTATACCACTCGTGCGTCCAAGTCGCAGCCTAGGTTCGAGGGAGGACTACGCTCTGCTAGAAACGGCTGCACTGCCACCCAGAACGGACGATGCACCTAGACAATCGCTTGGAGAGCACGATGATAGTATCAAACCGTGATTTGTGTCTATGAGTTTTCAGGGTCCATGCGTGGGACAATTGGACTGTTGACCAGCCTTGTTCTTACGGCTGATTTGGTACACGCTAATCTTACCGCTAGTGATAAAATACACCTTCGAATAATCCTCCATGGAAGGTACCTGGTGCCCAGCATCCGGAGAATCTATTCATCCCACTAAATTACGATCGCATTCAGAGCTGTTGAGTTCGTACCTCGACGCTTCCAGAAATGATTGCAAACTCAAGCCTGTAGATCTTTCGCTCTGGTAGGCCCGCCATGGCCTCCTTAGCATCTCGCGCTCTTGTTGTCCTTGGCCTTGTCTTCCTTGCCCATGCGTAATCTCCCAATCTCCACCAACCTTCTCACACGACTGACGATTCGAAAGCTGTTACTCCGCGTACGAACATTCAACTCTGACGTCAAACCTAAAGCCCTCTCCTGCTACTCCATCATCATCAACAACCGCAAACCCAGCTAGCTCTGCCTTACCGCTGGATATCATATTGGAAACTGTCATCTCCACCGGCCTGATATGTCTTGGGATCGTCGTAGGCGCGGAACAATTACAGCCGATCGAGTGGAGAGTGTGGGCTGGGAAGGTTGAGAAGGAGATGAAAGGAGGGCCGTACATGGGGCTCGAGGAGCGGATGGGTTTCGTGGATATCAGGGTACGTTGGAAGCTTTTAATCACACATAGGAGGTCTTGGAGCGATTGGCGTGAGGCGCAAGCTCGATGAACGATGGGGTTTGGAAGAAGCCGGCGACCGATGAATCTATAAGGAAACGTTGTGCTGACGCAGATCTAGGCTAAACGAAAAGAGTTCGCAGAGTGGGTTCGAGATCAAGGCAATGCAGGAAAGACGTGAGCGAGCGAGAACACAAGTACGCTTTGCGACTTGTTCGCACAGTCGTTCGATACGTGCTGGCTGCTGTGTACGAGTATACAAGGGCGCAGTTCCTGGCATCCCTGTGTTATTCAAACACAGAAGATACCAACATAGATCGTTACATGTGCACACAAATCCTATGGATTTCGCACGATCCTTATCAGTGGCCGACTATGAGCGAACACAACAAGCTGCGAAAGCGAACTTCAATTATTCGATGGGAAAAGCCGTACTGCCCGGTTGCACGAGCTATTACATGGGTGACAAAATATGCCTCCGCATTGGAGGAGATAACCACAGGCGCCTAAGCGAACTATATGATTATAATCGGAAATTAATGTCAATGGTGAGAAGACATAAGATGGTCCTTAAGCGCTAACCAGAGATCAGCCTGCACACACACAGTCCAAAAACTGTTCAGGTGCATGCGCAGCAACAAATGCAAACGTTCTGCCGCGAGCTTCACATGAAACCCAGGTTCATTTCTTGGTAGACAGAAAGTCCAACCTAGGCCTTGCGTATCACACCTACGGGGGGCACGATGCGCAGAGACCTCGTTTACCAGCCTATCACGGTTCGGCGCAAGCGCCATGGCTTAACATTAGAGATTCGGCCCCTGCATTAGACATGCACGTGTGAGAAGGTGCGATTCTTCAGCCTTGTCCTTCGCACGCGAGGCAGTCTTCAGGGAGCTCGACTCAGTTGGTATAATGTCTCGCGCCTCGCACACCACTGCGTACGTTATGTTGATGATCTCGTATTTCGACATCCCTCTACAAGGTTTCCGGTCCCATATCTATAGCGATGCGCTTTCCTGATGAGATCTTCGTAAAGTCTCCCTTCTTGCCATATCTCCTATCTATCCTTATCTTCTCCCGGTCTACAGCCTCCGTCTCCTTCCCCCTCACCTCGTTCCCTGCCTACTCCACCGTCGCACCATGCGCCACCGGCCACCTGGAATGGATGTTCAACACAGGCTGGTGGGATGGCTGCTCCTCCAACCTGCCTCTGAAATCCTATGGCAGCTGCATCTGCGCCTACCGGCTCAGTGACTTGAACTACGATCTCAGCACGCATTTCTCGGCGGACGCGGAATGTAGCACCAGCGGTGTCTACGAGGCGGTCACGCAGCTTTGTACTTGGTGTGGTGTCGATGTGGCCAAGAACGGTGTTGGGACGGCAACGGCGACTGGGAGCGGTCCCACTGGTATGGAGTGGTGCATGGGCAGGGCTGAGGGCTGGTTGACTGACGCAAAGCAGGTGCCGCAACACCAGGGCAAACAGCGCCATTCTTGCCGACATCGACAGGTGCGCCTCCTGCAAGCAGCAGCAGCAGTAGCGCGACTAGCGGTAACAGTAAGAAGTTTTCCGGCTTGACTCTTGATCAGGTTATTGCGTTGTCCGTGGGAGTGCCGGCTGTGGTCCTGTCGCTGTTGGCTCTCGAGTATGCGCGGCGCAATGACGCGTTGCAAAGAATGAAGATGTTTATGAAGCAACGCCCTCCCGTGAATGGACAGGATGCTGGCCGTGGAGGGAACGCAGGTGGATATAACGGCTGGGATGGACAGAGAGAACCCTATAACGCTAGGTATGCGGGACCAAGGGACACTTATTACTGAGGCAGATACACAAGAGATAGTCTGACGACGGAGTCACGATCGGTGGTTAGCTTTCGGGACGTGCCTGATGGGATATGTATTGGATAAAGCTCAACGATCAATTTCGTCATTCTAAAGGCTTCGCTCGAATCCTGCCTGCCACTGATAGGCCGTGTATTCCCCAGCGGTCTTGAGAACAGGAGCAAATCTCGCTGGTCTTGTAGCTGTCATTTTGGAGCAGTCGCTGCTGGATACGGGCTCGGACGCTGACTTCGACCTGCCATGTACGCTTCCATGCTTGTTATCATCACGAAGCTCATCAAGGCCGATTGAGATTTTGAGACGTACACTTTCGTTTTCCACGTGCTAAGGTGCACGAGTCCCAACGACTCCGCGACTTAGCCGTGGTGCCATCTGAGATGCGTATGCCTGATGGCTAATCCTCCGCGAACGACACGTCCAATGGTAGGACTTGGTGTTCAAGATCCTCCCAATATTGTTTCGTAGACACGATTGTCGTCGCTCGTACTTCTTCAAGAGTGCTTGATCCCCCCAATGACATTGCCCTTCACCTTGCCCCAATCAATCTTCGCGTCCATTTCTTCGTCCAGCAGCCCACACACCACCACATTTTCCCCTCTTATCAAGTACACCCCATGTTCTACCTCCGTGCTTGGCTCCTCGTCCTCGGAAGGTCTTATAATGCGCTCAACTGTGTTGGACAGGACAAGATTCGTTACTTGGTCGCAGGAAAGGAGGGTGCCGGTTAGAGTTCGACCATCTCCTGTGAGGATAAGGACTTTCTCTGGAGTGACAGAGTGGTCAGTAATGGAGCTTGCACGGGACAATTCGATAGCTTACTGTTCACATATGAATGAAGAGACATTATACTCTCAACTAGCAGGCTTGATATGCAAATGGAAGCACAGCTTGAAACCAGGGTCGCGACAAACAAGGTAACTACGACGGGAAGTTGTCCAGTACTGTAAGATATCGGGATAGCGGTGGTACCGTAAACTAGCACATTCGTATCTAATCTCTAGACGCCGGCCGCGCGCGTCGTGAAATTATCACATGTCAAGCATCCGATGTCGCAACCTTTCCCCGATTGGTTTTCCTTGACAGTCCTAGATCGGCATTTTTGATCGAAGCGAAAGAGCTCTCGATCTCTAGCTGCTACATCACTCGAAATGCAAGCTGCTAACAGGCTGCAGACGGCCTTGAGAACAGGCTCGGGTCTCTCATTTGGGGCATGGCAGATGCTTCCGGGAACGAACCTCAGCAGAACCATAGCTCGCTGCGGATACGACTGGATCACGGTCGATACCGAACATGGCAATATCGACGGTACGACAACCGAAGCATAGCCGACGTCTCTCTCAGATACGTCTAAGACAGCTGTGCCAAACTAAATTGAAATTAGACAGCAATATGCACGAAGCAGTTGCTGCGATTGCCGCTTGTGGTGTTAGTCCCCTTGTCAGAATCGCCGCCAATGAAGGTTGGATGGTCAAGCGTAGGCGATAAGTAGATGGCTTCTTCTTGCTGAGCTGATAGCCGTAGGCGCTCTCGACTCGGGCGGTAAGCCAGAGTACATCTATGGGCGCTGTTCTCTTTAATGACATCCTTGCATCAGCTCATGGTATTATCGTGCCCTTGCTACGGACCGCCGAAGATGCCAAGAATATTGTACAATCGGCCAAGTTTCCACCCGTAGGCCAGAGAGGATTCGGATCGCCATTCGCAATGGAGAAGTTTGGAGGCTTGTCGCAGACACGGTATCTTCAACAGGCTAACGATAGTCTATTGACGATCATCCAAATCGAGACAAAAGAGGCTTTGCACAATGTATGTACCTTTGCCAATGCTGCAGTCGCGGAAGACCCTATATTGAGAGCGCATCTAGCTCGATGCTATTGCGAAAGTTCCAGGTGTCGATGTCCTCTTCGTTGGTCCGTTCGATCTAGGCAATAATATTGGACACCCAATCCTCGATGGGACGATGCACCAAGAGCTGAAGGACGCGATAATCAAGATTCTGCAGATCGCAAAGGAGAACAACAAGAGGACCGGAATATATGCCACCTCTGGAGAGCAAGCGAGAGAATTTGCAGATCAAGGTTTCCATATGGTGAGTTCCAGGTTGACTTTCTCCAAGATCTACTACTCAATCGTCTTCCTCAGATCTCTGTTGTAGCGGATATGGTTGCGCTCCCCACGGCAATGACCTCGGCACTCGCTGCAGCCAAAGGATCGTATGCGCACTCCGCACTGAATTTGGCCAAAGGGGCAGCTTCGAAGATAACCAGTCGATAGCGTATCTGACGAGTAGCTGGTAGATGAATACAGTTGAGCTGTAGCTGTAGCATTCCGTGTAGATGAAACCCAACAATTAATGCACGAGTAAGCACTGAGTGAGATCCCTCGTCACCATGCATATTAGCAGTCGGAGTTGTATTCCATAGCCCGGCAAAAGGTGGTGCACTATCCCTTGCCACTTTCGTAGAAATAAGTTTCGACAAAATGACAATGTGCTGATGAATTAGTGGAGACCCATGGCTTAATAGACACATCGTCATTGCCTTCGACCCACAAGGTGATGGAACCGAACACAAACAAAGCGAATAAAATGTTGTTGAGCTGATCTGACTCTCGCCCCGTAAATGGCGGACCATCTCTAAGCTACGAATGACCCTCGGCCTCGTCGATCAACTCTTCAAGCTGCTTTTGGGTGAAACGATGCATCAGCTTCCGCGCTTCCGTGGCAATGTCCGGCTTGGAGTAAGTGTGGTGAACTCTCTGAACATGAACCTGCAACCAATCAAAAATGACCGAAGAACAATATCTTTCGGAACCCAGCTACGCACGACAGGTGTGTCAAATTCATACAGGTCTTTCCATTGTTGCTGACCTGCTGCCATGACGTTTATGGTATTGACTTCGAAGGACCGTCTGTTAGCAAGGTGGTCAATGGTTGCTTTGGCAGTCTCGCATAAGGAACAATGCGAGCGGGTGAAGAGGGTTATGCGCGCCGAATACTGCAAAAGGCGGGACGTGGGATGCATTCTGCAACATGAAGGTGGTTCAATGGAGATTTAATGGTTGTTTACATCAAGATACCTTTTCTCCATGGGTCACGTGTAGGGCTCATGTTAGGGCTCTCTTGAAAGAACTTTAAACAATTCGTGCCATGTTGCACGGTACTATCAATTAGCTAAAGATAGGATATCCGGCCATGGCACGTGCATGATTGACCATGTCATGTTCGTCCCCGCATGGCACAGGATTGAAAGAATGACCGGCCAGATCCTTCATATCAAGATCGCCTAGCATGTCAGTTCCAGATAGACATCTTACGACTTCAATCATTCGCTCCGCTAGATTTGAGCCAAGCCATACCTCTACCATATTGTGCTCGCTAGATACTCACTCGTCGATGGCTTCTTCAACGTGCATTTCGTCCCCCTCCTTTAGCTTACCATCGACATCCAAAGACTCTGTAGAGGCTTCCACCCCAGACGCCGCTCGTCCTGGGTCCTGTTTGGTCTTCCCTTTCTTTGTGCTTCGTTTCGTCTTACCTGCACCCTCTATCGTCAACGGTGCCTCTCGAATCCATCTTGCAACGGCTTCTGCTCTCTCAGTGCTTATTGGATATTCCTTGCCGTCCTCTTGCGCCCAACGCTTTGGACCGTTGTTCTGGCCTAGTTCTTCCTGCCTCTGCTCCTCGGCTCTCCGTTCCCTCGCCGCTACCGCAGCTTGAAAGCTTGCTTCATCGTGGACTCGCTCATCAGCCAAAGCCTCCATGATGGCTTCTTGCCTTCGACGTTCCTGGGCTTGCTCTTCAGTTTCTTCCTTCTTGCCACTGCCGGCGTGCCCAGGTAGCGGAGCCGGAGCGCACAGAGTCTCCCAGGATTGCTGGAGGCCTATCCAATTGTTGGCGCGGCGCACCACTTCAATCCAGTCCGCACGACTGGGAGAGCGGGCAGCGAGGAAAATCGGATAGCCATCACACACGCGAGCGAGTCGGGCCACCATGTGAGCGTGGCGTAGATGCTCCTTAGACGAGGTCTGGATGAGCGCATGGCAAAGCAAGAGTGAGTGCAAGGCGTCAGTAAGCAGCGGATGGTAAGTGACTGCTTCGTGCTGGTCCGACATTGCCAAGAACTGATGGGCGAACTCGCTGGAGCCATTTTGCTGAGTGGTCTGCTTTCGTGAAACGAGCGCTTGCGACTCTATGGGGTAGGGAGGTAGATCCGATGGAGGTGATGGAGAGAACAGTGTAGATACTTGGTAGATCTCTGGTGGGGGTAATGCTGAGTATGAGGTCATGTCGGGATATGCATTGCTGTTGCGTCGACGACCGTCTTGGGGCTTGTGGAGGACCAGCGCATCAGATAGATGCCCGTTGCTGAGGCTGGAATTTCCTGACATGTCGAGGACGCGGTTTGGTGGAGGTCCCTTTGGCTTTGCGAAACCATTGGTAGCAGCATTGGCTTTATGGAAGAACTCCTCGGTGATCTCGATCGGTAACCCAGGAGTGTACTCGAAATTTGAGAGGAAACTCATATAGTCTCGAAGAGCTCGCTTGGCATGAGTCTTGACAGTCTTGCGGGCTTCTAGCCTACTTCTGTGGGCCTCTTTCGCAGCAGGTGTTTGTGCAGCGCCGGGCTGAAACTCGGAGAATGTGACGTTCTCTGGCTTCAGACCGTCCAACGCGGCATTGACACTCTGACAGGCAAGGGTAAGATAGACCCCAGCGCGATGGAATAGCAATTGAGGCTCGAGGCTGCTAGGCTGATCTTCGTCCTTGATGGTCGGCTCATACTTCCAATCACGAGCACCACCATTCCTCCGCTCCGAGCTGCCCAATGCATTTGATAGCTCTAGCTCTCCTCTTCCGGCACGATGTTGCGCCATTGTGTAGCGGCAAGCTGCGAGACCCTCCGTCAAGTCTCTGGCTGCCCCAAGGTAGTCATCTTTGAATATCCGGGTGACGGCTCTAGTACGTAGGGGCGCTCCGTCGGTGGGCCGGTGATGGATTATCTCATCCAATGGTGTCAAGCTCGTGCATTGCGCGAGCATTCGCGAGGGGATCTTCTCATGGAAGAAATGGACATATTTCGCGTCGCAGTCGGCAACGTTCCGCTGTAGTACTAGCTTTGCGACCTCCTCCAGGGCCGATGCTGACTGCATTGTCGCCACACTTGCAGCGATCTCGTCGAGATAATAGGCATGTGAAAGCTTTTGCGTCGCATGCTCCCGCATTCTGTGTTTTCTCTCCCTGCTTAGCTTTGCATTCCCACCTTGACCCCCTATTCCAAGACCCAATGCAGCTGCACCTCCACCACCAAGCATGCCATTGCCTGCATTCAGAGAGTTGCTGAGCGAGGAAGACGTGGTTCCGTTGGCTGCCCGGACTGCAAGATCGGTGGCGTCTTCAACAAGGCGACGAACCTTGACGAGATCGAAGAAGACTGCAGGGTCAATCGGACGAGGACGAGGTGAGGCATGGTTGCTGTAGGCGAGAGATTCTAAGACTTCGGGGGGCAATTGTAGCCACGGGCCATGGAAGGATGAGATATAGCGCCAGTGTCTGTAGGATACGGGCACACCAGATTAGATATGGGGATTGAATGTTCGAGTAGCGCCGGCATGGACTGAGAATCACAATGGTCACGTACTTGTTGCGACAGATAATCAAGGCGGACGTTGAGGGTTCTGACACCTTGGCTTTGGCAGTGGATTTCTCTCGAGTCGAGGGCGACGCAGTAAGTGGAGTGTTTGGGGCTGAGGCCGTGCTATCGGTGAGACTGTCCTTGTTTGCCGTGATGCCACCTTGTGGCTTCTTTTTCTTGGTCATTGGACGAACGCGCTCAATCAGAATAGCATTGTGGACATTGTTTTCACGCCAGTGGTTTTGACGATTGAAAGCTTTGCTCTCAGTCCGGGCTTAGTACGGGTTTATCTACGATGCTGCCAAGACCGGGGTCAATGTCCCCTGATCTGCTCCGTCTGCCAGCACAATACTCTCAGGTCAATTGGGACGATGGCAAGGACATGAGCTTATAATATTGAAGTATCGGTCGTGTTTCGAGTAATATGCGTCATAGCTCCATGTTCGCGCACAGCTATGGGATTGTCTTGGTGAGCATAATGAGAACGATCCACATGGTCTTCCAAAAGATTCATGGCGTGACTATGTGCCATATTTCTGTGGTTACTTTAGTTCATTGACCGAGCCCGTCGCACAGCCTCTTATGCACACCTCCGTACTGAGAACGCATTCCCTCCACGTTGACAAGAAACCCATGTTCAATAACGTTTGTGCAATGTCATATCAAGGCACGTCAATATCCCTTCCGCGTAGTGCCTAAGACATGTGGTTATTCGAAGACAAGATATATCAGATCGGACAGTTCCAGGCTGAAGTAGAAAGACCGGTCAATTCTCCTTCCGGATTTGCAGTGACCCAGAGACCAGCCCATGCCGTGATGGATAGACTTCTCGCCGCATATCCAGTATTCTTAACGAGCCCATCGATCTCGCGCGAAAATCGTTCAGCGGCTCGGGATATTCATATCGAATACATAAATGCTCGAGTACCTGCTCTAGACGTTTGACGCAGCTCAAAGCCTGATCGATCAATCCGCCGACGCTTCGGCAATGGATAATGGGAAGTGGAGATGATCCTGAAAGAAGTATAGGTGGCGCCGGCGGCACGCCGGTCATGATCCAGGTTCCCTCCGCTTCAAGAACGTCGAGAAATCTGTCGCCAACATAAGAAGCGCGAAGGACATCATGGAATGTATATAAGGCCGACTGATCCGTCACTTGTGTCAAGGAGATCATGCAATCTGCGTATTGTACTGCATGCTCGAATGTAAGTGCATTGGCGTAGTCTGAGGGTTTGCGTGTCAAGGCTGGAGCACACAATATCAAGATACAGCCATAATTAAGCTCGGATAAGAGCAGCCACTTCAGTGAGCTGTTGATTGTGTCCGGCAGATGCTCCGCCCAGGAGCGCATTCCGCTGAAACTCATGGAAATAAAAGGCCACGGATTCTCCCATGCCATATGATTGGAAAGATACAACCGTTGATATGCCGCTGACTGAAGCTTGCGTAGGCGTAGTAGTTGTAGGGCAGGATATGAAGCCGCGAAGCTCCGTTCATTCAAAGATATATCTGGCTTCACGTTGACCGAGTCGTCTGTAAAGGAGAATGCACGACGATGCACCACGCTTACGGCCCTATTCTGAATAAGCAGGATCCCAGTCTAGATATCAGTCGGCATCTCGTACCTGTCGAGTGCGTAGACGCAGTGAAAGACCCGTCTGCGGAAGTCCAAATGCGGCTTTGGTGTCTGGGTATCCGACGGGAGCTCTTGATGAAGACCCAGATCTACCGTAACACGTGACGTGATCCCGATGAGGTACCAACTATTGAAATGATGAGGGTCCAGCATAGCGTAGATAACTAAAAAAAGAAGGGATTGAATGCCTTGCATAGAGCCAGGTTGAACCACCGCCTCGATGCTTTGGAAAGCTTCAGCAGCATGACCTACAGCCTCTACGTAGTGCTGGTCACCCCTTTTGCACGACATTGAGGCAAGAGAAATAGCAGCGACCATCCGCACAGTCCAACGGGCCATTGGAGTACACTGGCTTCCTTGATGGTCGGCGAGAGCGGCGAATATTGCCGTTTCTGAAAGGAAAGGGTATAGGATAAGTACTTTGTCTATATAATATTGAATGAGCGTAGTAACAACACCCCAGGCGGGTAACGGTAGCCCGGTTGGTTGGGGCATCGTCTTTAATGAAGATGTATATAGCACTAGCCTTGCAAACGACATCTCCCTTGTAAAGCCGTGGAAATCTCTTGCCGTTGCGTTGACGGATCTGTATGGTTGGCGATCAACACGCGACTGTCAGCACGCCTGCAAAGACAAGGGCTTACAAGAAACCAAAATCAGAGACTAGGTCGTCTACATGTGAAGCTTCTCCTCTTTGGCCTTTCGGCTTCTTGGTGATAGGACTTGCTGCTGCTGAGTGGCTAGGATCCAGACCCAGCGTCGTGAGGGACACCTTGCGTCCACGGGCTTCCTCCAGCTGCCTCTCCAACTTCTCGACACGGACCTCGAGCGAGGCGACATAATTACGCTCCTTCCCTCTTGCAAACTGATCGCTGGCGCTGGAGCATTCAAGGGCGCGGCCACTTTTTTCACATGCCGAACATGATGGTAGTCTGCCATCGCACTTCACTTTGGCAGTGCGACATCTTGAGCAGGCTGAGACTGGCCGGCTGACCTTTAACGGGGGTGTCTGAAAGGAATTCGATTTAAGCATGCTGGACAAAGGTCTGGCGTGATAGAGAACCTGATCCCTTCCTCCTATTCATTCTTTGCGCGAGTATAGTAGACTGACCCAGCAAAAATCAGATCGGGTTGGGAGTATAGAGGACTTGAGTGGACCACGCCCATGCATCTAACACAGCCACATCAAAGAGGCAGGGAGCTGATAAGCATAGCAGGCTCAGTCCCACGCAATTGAACCTCTATAGTTCAAGTCCTGTGGTGATGTGGGGCGCCGTCCTCGCCTTTGCCTCAAGCTCTCCATTGCAGGGGATTCGGGCAGGCATCCAGGACGAGGATACGTAAAGTAGGATAGGCTGCTTAGAGCCGAGGGGCACGGGGACCCGGGGTTCTGTCGTAACGGCGACTAATGCGGCTTCTAGGCGGGCCTTTGTCCCGAGTACAAGCTTTTGGAGGGGTCCATTTTGCGTTCTGACGCGCACTATCGTGAGTGAGGCGGTTCAACAGTCGGAGGGCTGGTCGCACTCCGTAGTAAAACACAGGATAGCCCATTCCACAACCCAGCGGCTTGAGGCGCGTTGGAGTGCGCATATTTTCAATGTTGCGCCCGACAATATTCGAATGAGACTGCGACACGAGCGCCATTGGCTCCATACCTGGAACCCTCTGCCTCCTGCATCACATCGCCTGCGGAACACCCATACACTTGTCGTTGTTTCACAGTCAGGCCTCCCAAACTATGTGTCTCTCTCGTGCCGGCATGATTTGCCGGTTGGTATCCTGACTGCTCTATACGTACATATTAGAACGTTGATAGTTCGACAATAAGATGAGATACAAGCTCAATAGCTAAGCCACGGCTCCTGCTGAATGGCGTTGGGCTCAAGCCCGCAGAACGAGCATGCAGCAACCAGCAAGGACAGTCACAAGGGGGACGGCGCAGCCAATGCGACGAAGTTTCACACCCTGACAGCTTGTGTACGATGCCGGCATGTAAGTCTGGATTCCGTTATTCCACCAGCTTGTTTTGTGTCTGGGATGAGTAGCTGAGTGTCGTCCAATGTCCAGAGGAAAACCAGGTGTGATGCAGGGCTGCCGCGTTGCGGACCGTGTGAGAGAAACAACAAGCTGTGTGAATACTTCGATACCGTTAAGGGCAGAAAAATTCCAAGGACATATGTTATCCATCTACAGAACAAGGTGCAAGCGCTGGAAGCCGAGCTGGCCCGTGTGGAAGAGGAGCAACACACGACCCTCGATGCTGAGTCCATGATACGTAGCGCGGGGCTGGTCAGGTTCAAAGATCATGATGAGTGCAGGTATCTGGGCGCATCGAGCGGCATAGCGATGACGAGGCTCGTCATAGAATTGGCGAAGCAGAATACGGAAAGCAGGACCATCAAAGAGATCGTGCCTGATATGAAAGCCAGGCAGATTGAGGATCGTTTTGCAAAGGAGAGCTCTAAGCCAACATCCAAGGTCTATCCCTTAATCAGTGATGTTGCTGCACCAACGTTGCCCACGAGGGAATTGACTGCGAAATTGATCGAGGTCTTCACCCGCACTGGTAAAAACCTGTTCATGAGGTCCATCCTTGAAGGCTGACGTTTGTAGCTCAGTACTTGCTGCCAACGCTCCAGTAAGTGTATCTAGATGCCCCTCCAGCAAGTTGTAATTGTGGGAACATCTATTGGCGGAGCAAGTTCAATAAACAACTATACGATTTTGTTGGTATCTTGAGTATCAATGCTAATTTAAATGTTGAATAGTGAACCTTCCTTTCTGCAAGCAGTGGAGGATGTCTATCAAGGCTCTTCCGATGCATACAAGAACTTTGCATTGCGGATTGTTATTGCCATCTCGATGCAGAAGCTAGATACTCTCTACGCTGGACTCGCCGATAGCTACTATCTGGCAGCCTTACCATACCTGGAAGGTGCAGTACGGCCTATGAACCTTGAGACTCTACAATGCTTTGCCCTTATCGCCCAATACTCGATGGTGACCCCTACGAGGACAGCTTCATACTGGGTTGTCGGTCTGGCTACTAGGCTTTGCCAGGAGCTAGGAATAACCGATGAAGTAGGCATCACGGCTGAGGGTGCTAGCGAGAAGCTTGATGTTCTACAAGTAGATATGCGTCGGCGTCTTTTTTGGGTCATTACATCCATGGAGTTCGGTCTAGCTCACAGTCTAGGCAGGCCGAGTGGCTTTGGCACCGGCCCCAATGACATTAATGTACAGTTCTTCGCGGCGGTAGATGACGGTTTCATCACTAGATCTGGTGTGATCCATGGAGGTCCTCCCTCGGTCAAAAAGCAGATTGCAATCCATTTCTTCAAGATGAGGCTGCATCAAGCCGAAATAAGGCGCAAGTTGTACCTCAAGAAAAGGCGTAAACCGCAAGATGACCAGGACCCGTGGTTCCGAGAGATGGATGAGCGCCTCAAAGATTGGCTAGCATCGTGCCCGAAGAATGATGAAGGGAGCGGTATGACTCAGACTTGGTGCGTGGCAGTTCAACTTCACACCCCGTTGACCTTATAGATCCCCGACGCTTATGCACTGTAGTATCTTCTGGAGCTATTGCACCATTATGTGCGTTCTCATTCAATGCTGATGCAGTTTCTGCAGGTTCAAGGTTAGATACAACACCATTGTCATCTTTCTGAATCGGCCTTCTCCGCAAATCCCTGAGCCATCTGTCGATGCTGCCCTGAAATGTGTTGGGGCCGCGCTTGAGAACATCAGGTTGCAACGGGAGCAAATAGCGAACAAGTCGGTCGATGTGACATGGATTTTTACTCAAACTCTTTTCATGGAACTCAACACGGCCCTGTGGGCCTTGTCATATCCAGAGGTACGAAAAGAGAAACCAAAGCATGAGATGGAAGAATATGTGCAAATGGCCCAAGACGTCATACGCCTCGCTTCTGAACGTTGGCCTGGAGTTGAATCGGCCTTGGAGCTATACGAAAACCTGATCCGAGCGTGCCTCAAAGCCTACGATGGCAATACTTCCTACGTGATCCGTTCGCCTTCCAACAAAGCATCAACGCTACCACCGCATAAAGTAATCACGCCACCTCTGTTATCAAGTCCTTCAAATGCCGTGAGCTCAAATGCTTCTCGACATGAACCTCCAACAGCGCGATCATCTCCGTTCCTTAATGTTATCGACGCTGACCAGGCCTCGGATCAGCGCACTGCAAGCTCCCCGGCCCGTTCAGAATGGAGCTTCACGGAGTCGCAAAGGTCTTTGTCCAGTCAAATGAGCATCTCACAGCAGCCTTCATTTCAGTATACTACCGCTTATCCAGATACCACATTCGACCCCTATTCGGTGTATAACACCCTACCCACGCCCCTCATCCACACTTGGAACCCAGGTATTTCTCCAGAGTTCCAATCTGCTCAGTTGGGAGCATACTTTACACCTCAGGAGGAGCCAGGGCTCTATTTTGACGCCATTGGAGACCAGTACTCCCAATATCTTCACGCGCCGTACACTCCTCAGCAACCGTTGCAGAGCTTAAATCAGGAGCAACAGCTCGAGCTCATGACGAATCTTGAGAGAACGGGGCTGAGAAGCATGGTCTCCACCGCGCAGTTAGCTCCTCCATTTGAGCAGCTATACGCGCGTTGACGCACTCAATTCGATGGATTATCTACTTAATACATCTGAACAGCATCGCGATGCTTTACTGGGTTCCACACCATACGCCAGCCTCGCGTACCATTTAGAAGCCCCGATCTCTTTAGGTGACAGCTTGTCCGCCATGATTGGCCTAGACTTACTCTTCTGAGAGGGCGGCGGACACAGACATGAAGCGAAGCCATGGGGCCGGTGCATTTATCATTGTCAGTCGCGATTTCCCTAGGCAAGCCGTAAGTGTCGCGAGCTATCGAAGCGTGGTGCAAAACGAATACGCACCGAAATGGGGATGTACAGCGTAATAAAGATCCTCCCACTCATTACCTCACAGTCGTTACTTCCCATCTGCAGGTGACTCAGACTTGCCTTTACAGCTTCACTATTGCTTCTCCATTCTCGACCGCAGCACGAGGGCTCGAGACCCGGTTATGTCAGCCGCGAGGCATCAAAAACACAAAGCCTCAAAGCGGGCCTGCTGGTGCAAAGGCGGATCACAATTCAGAAGTATCTGAGGAGCTCACACATATGTGCAGACTCCGTCATCACAGTCGACCTTTTCGGCGAGCAAACGTACTCTTACCCATGAAATATACGGCAGTCCTAGCCGTCTGCCACTAGATTTTCGGTTCCCTTGCTTCTCCCAGCTTCCATCTTCGCTGTTCTTGTACCAAATTGGATCGCTCGCTTCTTCTCTGCTGCCGCACCCTTCATTCCTAACCGCCATGCTAGCAGTCTAAGCAGCAACTTCGCAGGCTCTAGGATAGGATCTTTGGCGTGTAGAAGATGATCCTTGTCTATATGGGACTTTCGAAAACCACATTTCTCCCAGACTGGACGCCGGAGCGCCCAACGCACGAGTGCTTCGTCCAGGTAGGGATACCGAGCCTCTTTACCCCAGTACGAGATCACACGATCATCACGACCAAGGTTCCGCTTGCCGAGCCTGCAAATATCCAATTCGAGCTCTCCAACGAGCCCCTCATAGCCGGCTCGTCTGAATGCTGTCGAATGACGGGTGTATCCCCCAAACATCTCATCTGCCCCAAGTCCGGACAACAAAACACAGGCCGGGGTTGTGTAAGCTCTTGTGGGGCCAGTTTCAGCACCTTGTACGGTACCGGCTCCTCGGGCAGCAAAGTATAGTGCACAGGCTATAGACAGATCCATCTCCGTGTGATGAGGGTAGATCAACGCGGTAATTTCGGAACGGTGGGCCAGCGTCTCGGCGTAGGGGACGTCTATTGACACGAACCGCCATGTCCGTTCCGGGCATACTCTGAGGAGCTCTGCATGTGTGGAATGACCCGTCAAGCGATCGGGACACATCGAATATGGTGATGGATGAGCGGGAGTTGACTCAGCGGAAGTTTTGCCGGCGGCTTTCAACACTCTAGGATTCTCGAAAGCCACATTCAGGAGATCAATGTCGTGGTCAAAGGGGAGGATGCCATGACAGATACGAGCCAGCAAGGCGCAGTCTAGGCCCCCCGAGAATAGGATTCCAATCCGTGCCGAATTCGTGGCTGCTGAAGATGGTGTCGGTACTCCATGGACCCGAAGGCCTAACGAACGCTTGAGATGATCGCACAATTCGGTTACGGCCGCTGAGTCCAAGCGCAGTTCTGGAACGTTCTGAGTCGGAATATCTTTGTTCAATTGAATCAAGGGTGAACCCTTTTCAAGCCGTCAGTGGGATCAGATAGGCGGAACTCTGGGAGAGCTCGTACCGATGATAGGGTAAGAATGTCCGTCCTTTGCTGAATGGACCATGGGATATGCTCGATCTCGAAAGCCATTTCTCTACCCTCTGGGATGGCACGCCCATTGGAACATTTCGGAATATTCGAAATGTCAATTGTATAGATACCGTCAGCTTCAACTTCAATCCACGTAGATAGATCGGCATGGCTAGAAGTACTGGAAATGATTAGACAGCCATCTTGTTCCACATGTTTCAGTAGTGAACGCCTCCCTAGAACATCCCTGCCAAGAAAAACCCGCTCATGATAAGCATCAAAATACAAGAATGCGAAGGGTCCAGCTATTGAGCCTAAAGCATCAGCGACTTTTCTCAACGAAGCGTCACGAGCGGGAGGTTCTTGGTGACAATGCACCCCAAGTTGGGTAGCCCCGAGTAGTAGGTCAAACACAGCCTGCGCGTCGTTACCACCAAGGCTCTTCCCATCCACTGTCCAAGCCTCGCCATTCCAGCAGAACAAGGAATTGGAGTGGGGGTCCTCTATCGGTTGTTCTGTGAGGCGATCGCCCCGTAACGAGAGTACGGTCGCAGAGACCGTCAGGTACCACGTCGCCTCCTCAACCTTGGAATGGATCTTGCGCTGGACCGTCTGACATGAGTCAGGCCCTCTGCGCTTGAGCAATTGTAAGTCTTTCGGGGACGGGGCAACAAAATGCTTGTTGCTGAGAGAGCAGAAGATGCCGCACATAACACAACTCGCGTGGATTCCACCGCGAGCGCCAGGATACCTTGCGATTCACCAAAGCCGAACGTCACGGAAACACATACAATAGTTAGGTTGGGCTAGGCTTCAAGATCTATTTAAAGTTCTCGCGGCGCGCTAGAGATTCCTCAGGCTTCCTTATCTCCGTTTAAAGCCCCAGTGAGCTCTGAAACACAGACCACCTGAATGCCCGGCTTCATGACAGCGCTCATCTGTGCTGTTGAAAACCGTAATCTCGTTTCAATGCTCGCAATGCTCTTTTCATGACATGCTCATGAGTGGCGGCCAAATACCCAAATGCTTACAAATCTATGTCTTCCCCAGGCGACACACTTTCCTTGAAGGCTTCCGAATCACAGAGCCGAACGCTTGGCGGTGGTGACCATGAAGCTGGGAATGGCAGGACCTTCGCAAATGTTAGCGCTCCGGAAAGGTCGCGCCTAGATCTTGACGACCTTGGTCAGGAGCTTCCTACAGTCTCGAGCGGCCATATGCAAGAGGGATACGACAGCGACATTACATACGCAGAGCACAGCCATGAGGAACAGGGAACCAGCGTGCAAGATGGTCCTACCGAAGTTCAGGGAAATGCCCAAGCTATGTCCTTGTTAAAAAGGCCTGATACTAACCCAAAGCCTGGGAACGACGAATTTACCCTCAGTCATCAGACAACGAGTGGCCTCTGTATCCCTAACTATCCGGACTCTAGGATGATTGAATATCTAGACCCGACACCGAAGACTCCCCGCTTTTCTCGATCTTCAACTCCTGAGCCTGGTGACGGACCTTCTCCATTACGTGAAACACCAAATACCAACAATGCAAATACACGGTTGACAGCTGCTGAATTAGATGGAACAGAGTCTGGCAAGCATGATACAGAACTAGAGCAGGATACTAGTCAAGGGGAAGAAGACTCCAAATCGGAGATTCAGAGTATATTGGACCAGTTCGGCAATGATGGAAGTGGTCCAGACGAAGACAAGGTCATATCACCAAGAAAGGAGATCGCGAGTCCAATGCTACAAGCACCAATCCAATACCCACCTCGCAAATCCTCGCTCGAACCTGTTGGACCTGCTAGTCCTAGCCCTACAAGATCTACTCAAATACCTGGGTCCGTATCATCATACAGGGGCGATATGGCTCAGCTGCAACAGAGTCAGAACGTGGACTCGCCCAATCGGACGCCCTCAATTCGCAGTCCAGAATCCCCCCAATCAACGCGGATGAGCGTCGCAGATGCCAATGTTCCTCCATCTCCACAATCGACCCTTTCGTTACCTAAATCTATGCCACCAGAGCCAGATGCTGAGCCCGACTTGCCTTTTGACTTTCATAGATTTCTCGAGCAGCTTCGTCACCGCACTGCTGACCCTGTGGCGAAATTTCTTCGATCGTTCTTAGTAGAGTTTGGGAAAAAGCAATGGATGGTGCATGAGCAAGTGAAGATCATCAGTGACTTTCTTGCTTTCATTACCAATAAGATGGCACAATGTGAAGTTTGGCGCGGCGTGTCCGAGGCGGAGTTCGACAACGCAAAGGAAGGCATGGAGAAGCTTGTCATGAACAGACTCTATACTCAGACTTTCTCGCCGGCCATACCGCCACCAGCTCCTCTACAAGAGATCAAAGGTAAGAAAAAGGATCTTGAGAAAGTGCTAGGCCCAGCAAGGAAAGGTCAGCACCAAGAAGATATTGAACGTGATGATGTTCTAGGACAGAAGGTACGCATATACGGATGGGTACAAGAAGAACATCTCGACATACAGCCCGTTAGTGAGGGTGGAAGGCGTTTTCTTCATTTGGCCCAACAAGGTATGCGGCATTTCCGACTTTCAGTCCGCTAGACTAACGGTCTTGAAGAGATTTTGAAGATAAAGACATATCGGGCGCCACGTGACAAGATCATCTGCGTCTTGAATTGCTGCAAAGTTATTTTCGGTAATTTTGTATCCTGACTGATGTCTTGACTTAGCTGATCAAGCAGATAGGGCTCCTACGAAACTCCAAATCCTCGGATACTTCAGCTGATTCTTTTATACCACTTTTGATATACGTAGTATTACGAGCTAACCCCGAGCATTTGGTATCGAACGTCCAATACATATTGAGATTTCGCAGCCAGGAAAAGCTTGGTGGAGAAGCAGGATATTACCTTTCTTCCTTGGTTAGTCACTGTCGAAATGCACATGTGGCAAATATGATATGATGAACTACGACTAAGTCAGGACACAGATGGGTGCAATACAATTTATCGAGAATCTTGACAGAACCTCGTTAACGATATCCGATGAAGACTTCGAAAGAAATGTAGAAGCTGCAGTTTCCGTGATAGCTGAGAAGCATAGAGAACCGCCGCCCCCTGCACAACCGCCACGTGCCACTCACGTCTCCGAAAAGTCTGGGCTGAGCGAGCCGGAGATAGCGCCACGCAACTCTACTGAAGTGGAATATGCTCCTTCACCGAGATCAACGTCATTTCTGAACTCCAAGGAGCAGTACGGAAGTCTTGATGGTTCCGAGGAAAGCTCTGCAGTCAACGGCCTCCTGCGTACAATTCAGAAACCGCTATCGAGTATTGGCCGTATGTTCTCCGACGATCAGCTAACAACGCAGCGGCCCGGAAGTCGACCTGGGCAAGGACCTACACTACAGCCTGAGCCGCCTCGTCGACTTTCACCTGCGGTATTCCGGCCGCCTAGGGATAGTGGCGAATTCCGTAGATCTCAAGATGATCCTTGGCACAATAGCACTACCGAGCAGAGCCAAATGCACAGATTGAATGCAGAAGACGCCGCCGCCCTTCAGGCAAGCGCAGAAGCTGCCGAAGCGCAGCGCATACAGAGAAACGAGCACAAGGACATTGTGGAGTAGGTTCAAAGTATGCGGCTAAAATCAATGCTAACTAGAGATCCTCAGAACCCTCGCTGGCATGTTCCCTGATCTGGATCGAGATATCATTGACGATGTCGTGCGTGTAAAGCAGGGCAGGTGAGATCAAGACTCCTTGGCAAAGCTTCCTGGAGTATTGCCCTGCTAATCACTCAATGATTAGGGTGGGCCTCGCAGTAGACGCATGCTTAGCGCTGAGTTCATGAAGCGCAATCTCTGATCACGTCCATTTGTCAATTTGCCCTTCTCTCAGTAAGGGTACCTCCTTCGTAGCCCCGTCAGCGATAGCTACCTCATCCTCTGGGGAGAATCGTCCGATTGCCTGCGTGCGCAAAACATGAGGCGCTAAGGCGTCTGCCGTATGCTCCACAGAAGGACAAGCCCATCCGAGCAGATCTGTACTTGTGCGGTAGGCGGTGGTGTGTAGGGTTAACAAGGCATCGAAGAAAGCTGCAAGCGATTCGGCTCTCGGACCATCAAACATACTATTGCTATAACAGCCCGCTCTGTCCTTAGACTGCGGCAGGTAATGGTGAACCCCTTTAGCAAGAGGACTTGGAGATATTCATCACCCAATATGGAAACCGGGTGTACTGCACCAATATTTGGTGTGGCATCAATCACGAGGTCAGACCATGAAATGACGTTGGTTGAGGACGATCTACACCCGAGCATTGTTCGCAGCTCGCATCAGCCTGGTTCTTGCGAAGCTGGTTGTTAAGACCTATCAAAGCATCAATCCGGGCACACAGGTGCGCCTGCCTGTAAGTGGGACTTCTTCTCTGGTCATGTCCGTTTCGTATGGCCCATTGTCCACAGACACTGGCTGTTGCTCTGCTTGAAAACCTGTGTTTAAAATCTCGACTCGATGCACCAGTACTCCCACAATTTCGAATGTTCGCCGGCAGATACTAGCAGTATCAGCTTGTTGGCTCTCCGTTCCGAATGGGATCACTGGACAAAGGTTGCTTGCTAGCGACTCAAGGCGATAATTGTTGTCTACCTTTAGATTAATTCGTCGAAACATCAATCGGTCGGATGACATGCCGCGCTCGCTAGCGCCGGTTTCTGAGATCTGATCCGGGCCCTCGGTAAAGCCCAAGCAGATTGCCGCTTCCCGCCAAGCTACGATTCGAGTGTCGACATCATCTTCGGTCATCTTTGCCATTCGGATTTTGCACATTCTCTATGCACTAGGGAGTAAACCTCGAATGCGTCATGGCCGTCTCTCCGTCTCCGGAACGGCCACGGATCCTGCACGCTTTATCTACTTATCATCATTATATATACATCGTCACTTCACTTATAATATTCGCCCTTCCCGTTTCAAAGCTGTGTGTGCATCAACCATTCGTGAGCCTGCACTTCCTACGCGCCTTCCTCTATTATACTCCTTGTCATGGCGGAACTTCTTCGCGATACCGTTTTCGGCCATTGCGTTCGGTTTGCTACCAAGTCCAAGTACTTTCAGTTCGCTGAAGAGAAGGATCCCTCGTTACGGAAACAATATTTGCACGAAGAGAAGACTGGTCATATGGCACAGCATGGCCAGCCCCGGGGAGAAACTTCAAGTTCGGACGATGAGAGGCTCAAAGAGTCCCAGCCGTCTTCGCAAGACTCATCGCCGACGCGTTTGCAGAATGTTCGCACAGCCAACACGATTGGCCAAAAGGTGGACCAGGAAAAAGGGCGAGACGTCAATGTTGTCGAATGGTTTGGGGACAACGATCCGGAGAACCCGATGAATTGGTCGCTGCTCAAGAAAGTCTTTGTCACCTTCGAAATCTGTTTCCTCACCTTCTCGGTCTACATTGGCAGCGCAATCTATGCCGCCGGTATAGAGAGCGTTATGATGGATTTTCATATCAGCCAAGTCGCGGCAACGCTTGGCCTTACACTCTTCGTGGCTGGTTATGGTCTAGGGCCAATGATCTGGGCTCCAATGAGCGAGATACCTCAGATCGGCAGGAATCCAGTCTACATTGGCACATTGTTCGTCTTCGTTATCTTCCAGGTTCCGACGGCCCTGGCACGCAACTTCGGCATGCTCCTTGCCTTTCGATTCCTCACTGGCTTCATCGGCTCCCCGGTTTTGGCGACTGGTGGTGCGAGTATAGCAGACATGTACAAACCCTCGAAGCGTGCTTACGGTATAGGGATTTGGGGCATTGCCGCTGTTTGCGGACCAGTTCTGGGTCCGTTCGTCGGTGGCTTCGCCGCAGAGGCTAAAGGCTGGCAATGGACGATATGGGAGCTCATGTGGCTTTCGGGACTTTGCCTGGTGTTTTTGATCTTCTTCCTGCCAGAGACTTCAAGCACGAACATCCTGTACCGACGCGCGAAGAGGCTGAGGAAGATTACGGGTAGAGACAACCTCAAAACAGAAGGCGAGATCATTGGCGAATCGATGGGGCCGAAAGACGTGAGATCCCCAAGCTAATTGTACAGATACAAGAGACAAACACTTCATGCTGATCGAATCTAGGTTGTAATAATGGCAATGGTCCGGCCAATAACGCTTAACTTCCTTGAACCGATGGTTTTCCTTCTCAACCTCTATATAGCACTCATCTACGGTCTACTCTACATCTGGTTCGAATCCTTCCCGATCGTCTTCACTGGCATCTACCATTTCAGCCTGGGGAAAGACGGCCTTGCCTTCGTCGGCATCCTCGTCGGGGCCTTTCTAGTCATGTATGTATCATAGCCGTACCTTACTCCCGAAGTGTTTCCAATCGCTAATACCTCATATAGACCACCCTTCTTCTGGTACCTTCACCGCTACACCGAACCGCAATTCAACGACAACGGTGAACTCAAACCCGAGAAACGCCTACCCCCAGCCTTCGTCGGCGCCTTCTGTATTCCCATCTGCCTCTTCTGGTTCGGTTGGTCGGCGCGCCCCGACGTCCACTGGATCATGCCTATCATCGGTTCCGCGTGGTTCAGCGTTGGGACATTCCTCCTATTCAACAGCGTGCTCAATTATCTGCCCGATGCGTACCCGGAGTACGCAGCTAGCGTGCTGGCGGGCAACGACTTCATGAGAAGCTCGTTTGGCGCTGGGTTTCCGTTGTTCGCGACGGCGATGTACAAGAACCTGGGAGTCGACTGGGCGAGCACGACGCTGGCATTCCTCTCGATTGCGTTCATTCCAATTCCGTTCGTACTTTATAAGGTGAGTCAGCTTCTGGTCTCGGGGCGAAATTGCGGGTGTGTGGCCTTGCTGACGGTTGTGGTAGTATGGGGAGCGGTTACGGAGAATGAGTAGATATGCAAGGAAAGATTTCTGAGCGATGATGCATGAAGGACTTTTACGTACAAATGAAGAGAGCACTGTCTGGATATCCGATAGATCGAGCGATGCTATGCTAGCGGCGTCACGCATTTCCGGAGGAAGCGCGCATTGCAATCAGCGACGGCCAGAACGATTTCGTTCGCAGGAATGGCTGAAATAGAAACTAGATTCGAACGAGAGTACTTCTCAGATAAGCACGTGTAGAGAATTAATACCCTTCAACATCTTTTCAGAACGATGATCAGAATTGTTATACCTATTAGCCGGTAGGAGCTGGAGTAGTCTCTCAGCATTGTAGAATTGAAACAATTTTGATAAGATCCTTGTGACCGTGTACGGATATAGCTCCTACAACCGCTGGGAGAGAGCTCGTCGCCCTCTTTTCTTTTGCAGTATCTCGAACCAATCGCCCACTTGTTTGATTGAGAGATTATCTACAGCCAAAGAGGCAAAGCGGTAAAGAGTAACACTTGTCGAAGTCAAACACAAGGCAGGAACCCGAGAGGAATGAAGAAAGAGGTGGAGCTGTGAAGGGTACAATACGCATTCTTGGTGCCAGCGCATGATACATGAAAGGAACGGTGATTTGGGGAGTCACCAGCGAACCGGACATGGTCTTGAGGTGGACGCTTCCTCACCAAAAACCATTCTTCGAATCTGACCAACGTGACCATCGGCCAACAGCCTATTCGCGATTCTCACGCATAAGCTGTCTGTTGTGACTCTCCTCGACCTCGTGGAAACGGATCCTGATGTAGGACAGCGGCTGCAAATGTCGACTAGAGGCCGTAGAGTTCCACCAGATGACCCCAAACATGGAAGTCAGTAAGTAGAGCCAAATATGTATAGGTCCCTCGAAACGCCAGATCCCCGAGACATCATGCGGAAATTCGACGTCCTCTACGCTATGCATGTGCCCTGAAAACCCGCCCCCATCTAATGTCTATATGCTACAAAATTGCATTACCATTTGACGTATCATCCTCCCTTCCGGACCATTATCATGGAATATCTGCACTCATCTTAGCCTACTGCGTGCGGCAAAAACAACGGGGTCAAGACTCACAGAAAGATACTTCCGACAGCGAGTGATATGCCGAACATGCTCCTGTCCGTAATTCGCTGGCCAGCCTTTATCCAGCCTAGTACGATAATCGAGCAAGTCTTGAAATGCCCGGCAACTGTGCTGCTCACCGGTCCAGCCCCCATCGTAACGTAGAATTGCGAGATGTTGATCAACACGGCGCATATAGCGCTCAGACAGATCATGGTTCCTATGCCAGCGGGTCTTGGCATGTCTGTCGGTATAGAGTCGGTCCAGGGCACGAAGCACAGAAGCAACAGACCGCCGATGGGCGCTTGATTGTAGAGCAGCTGGAAAGCATTGATCTCGAGTCTTCTCTGGTAGGCGGCGATCCACACCAGGTAAACAGCGCTGACCAGGACACCCCCAAAAGCGAGGACCACGCCGAGGACGTCAGTAGAATGCGGTTCTGCAGAGGCAGTCGACGATTTGGGCTCGAAACAGCTGGTGATTGCCACGCCCAGACACATCGGTATTAGGGTCGCTGCGGCGGCTTTGGGTATCTTCATCTTGTAGAAGAGGAAGTTGATGGCGGCGACCGCGGGGGTCAGCAATATTCTGGCGATCTGATAGAACGTGATGGACGAGTAGGTGAGAGAAAGGTTCAGGCAGAGAATATTGAGACACATCATGATAGCAAGGGGCAGCATGGTTTTCGTGCGGACGCGCTGCGGAGTAAAAAGGGCGATGGGAGGTCGTGAGAGGATGTAGAGGGTCAGGTAGGTGAGAAGGAAGTGGAACGAGGCAAATGAGAATTGACATTGCCGGAACGCTGGACTGGAGAAGATGGCTTTGTTGGTGAAGACCTACACGATGAGGGAGGGTTAGCTGAGTCGCGTGATAGGCATCTGGGAGAGCAATCTGGGTTCTGGAGGGAGCCTTACGATGCCGATTGTGGCCAGTGTATTGACCACCATCCATACGACTAATTTCAGTCTGCTGCTACTTGTCGCAACTTGCGCGCCCAGAGCTTCGGACTTGTTCTTCTCAAGATCCAGGTATCCCATCTTCTCCTCGTCCTGATCCAACAGGGTACTGGTCGAGCTTCGAACATCTTCCTTCTCCTCTGCCGTCTCGGTGGTGTCACTCATGTCTTGCCCGTTCCGAACGCAGGACATTCTGCAACAGTCAGATGGACTTCGCAGCACGAACAGGGAAGGAAGCCGGCATGTAATGGTGGCGCATGGAGAGTCGCTTCATCATGGTTTCGTGAGGGTTGATCGACTTACCAGCAACATGGTGTCCCCACATGCGAGGAACGGTGCGGACTGGGCGCGGATTGGTGGCCAAGGCGGAGGATTGCTGAGCCTCGTATGGACTACTCTATGTGCTTGACTGGACCACCAAAGCTTGCGATTGTTTGGTAGGTGATTAATGAACAAATAATGTGGGAGCGCCCTGGGCAAAGAATGGAGTTTGAATGGCACTTAAAGCTGCCCCCCTGCTCAGCCACGATTCGGCCAGGCTTTTCACGACATCATGGCTTCACAGCTCGATGATGGAGCAGTCGCTGGCGCAATGGAATGATATACGTTATACATGTAGGTCTTGCTACTTCTAGCCATCCTCACTTTGGACGAAGCCTCTGCATGCTTCTCTCGTCATGTGCAAAGTGCAGTTCCTACCAGTCATTGAACGATTAATTGCTGCACATCAACTAGCATTCTTTCGTGCCAACTGCACCCTTTATAGTGGAGAACTGATGTCATCCAAGCAGGTCTACTCATTCCTGGCATCATACTAAGCCAAGTGAACCCTTCTTCGGCTGCACCAGCTGTTCGATAAGAATTCGGGTATCGAGGGACTGCCCCTTGTCATACCCCTCTGTTCCCAATGCTCGCAGATCGAGTGCAAGGAAATTGCGAGCTGTCTCCTCCTGTTCAACTTCAGCATGTTGCTCTGTGTCAGAAGAGCTAAGAGAGACGCTGACGGCAGTCTCCAGATCCGCTTCCTCCTTCTCCGAAATTGTGGCGCAGGCAGCTACTAGGTCTTCTCCTCTAGCACTCAGTAACACGAGCTCGTCTGCTCGGTCTACAATGGCTTGATCAACGCCATTGAGTGCCGCACAGCTGAGCAGCAGGTTCAGCAATGCGTCAGACTTCGGATGTTGAACTTACAAGCTGCCAAAGCTGCTGCAACTTCTACCGATCTGGAAGCTGCATAAACAGTCAGCAAGGTCATACTACAAGAGCAACTTTCTTACTTGTAAAGGTAGGTAATCTGGTTCTCCATCTCTGCCGCGTCCCCGTCAATCCGTACTTCCATACGCCCATATTGGAGACCAAAACGAGGCTGGAGGAAGCCGTTCTCGAAGACCTCGTGGAAGTGCGTAGCTCCGAGTACTTTCGGCGTTCCATCTCCCAACTCGAGGAAATGCTCAAAGACACCACAAGCCAAGCCCGCGCCGTCTGCTGCAAGGTGAGTGATGGATCGCTCAGCGTTAAATTCACGCACCCGTTGATTCCGTTCCCTTGCCGAACTCGTCAATAATCACAAGGCTGCGGTGAGTTGCTAGCGTCATAGCAAGAGCGACCTGTTGGAGGTCTATCATAAACGCACTCTGGGTTCTCGATACCGTCTCTCGCGTAGCAATGCGCGTTAATATCTTGTCAGTCAGGCCAATGATCGCCGCATCAGCCGGGACGAAGCACCCGATGTGGGCCATGTAGACAATGATGGCAACCTGCTTGAGATACACGCTCTTGCCAGAGTAATTGGGTCCAGTCAATATCAGCATACTTGGATCATCGGGAGGGTCCGGAGTAGCAGTCCTCTGAGAAGGGTCTAGTAGTACACCGCTTGCTGCTTCGCCTAGTATGGTTGCGTCGTTACCAGCGCCGCCCTTGATCGCGGTATCATTGGCGACGTATGAAGGTACCGTAAGCTCCTGCAGTGGATGCCTTTAATTTCTTAGCATCCTCAGCTGACCCAATCGGAGAGCAACTTACCGGCCGCCTTTGATGCGGATAATGTTCCGAGTTGTCAGACGAGGTCTCGAGAGTTTGTAGTTCTTGGCACCTTGCGCGAGGGCAAGAAGACTTTCACTTTGTCAGTCATTACGAACTCGGTGGACTCGGAGCACCGACCTATCCAGCTCGCCGCAAATATCGGACGCAGTATTGAGCATCTCCTCGTACTTCAGCACGTTCTGGCTCAACTCGTAAAAAATCTCGATTTCCTTGTCTGTATCGGGTCAGCCGTGAGTGACGCTGTCCTAGCGACATAAAGCTACGGGCATACCGCATATGATGGCGTACATATCCCCAAGTGTCTCATCCAATTCTCTCATTCGAAAGTCCTTGTAGTAGACTCTTGAGCCTGTGGAAAAGATGCGATCCCATTGCCGATCTTCAACAGCACCACCTTCATAGTTTACCCTTCCAGTGTGAGGATTTATTGGCATAGAGATGAGGAACCCAATCTGTGGAAAGAATATCACGTTCAAGTCAAGACTGTATTCTGGTGGCACGTCGGCAGCGATGGTTCGGGAGGTTTTGTTGAGCAGATCTTCGATGCCATCGTAGGTTCGTTTCATGGTGTCTAATTCGGCGTCGACGCCAGCATTGACTACTGTCCGATGCATCTCGGCTGACGATGGAAAATCAACCTTGAGACAGTGGTCAGGCAGCAGGTCAAGGTCATTTTGTGACGTGTAACAAAGGGCTCTTGATTTAGACATACGATCTGGCTGATGTTTGCACCAATGTTCGCAAGCTGGCGATTGACGAAGTGTTCCAGTACCTATGCCTTCGATTAGCCTATGTTCCGTCACAATAGTGACGCGCCCACTTTGGCTCTGATAACAAGTCTATCTGCGCCGGCGAGTTCGGTCATTGCGTCCCGGATCTGCATTGTGTGGAATGCAAACTGTCATACAGTCAGACTGAACCGCTATGAAACGACATATGAATTTCCGTACTGAGCGTAGGGTCGACCAAATACCGTTTTTGATCCCACCGCCTTTGCTGAGCCCGCTGCTGACGCCCTTCTTGAGATTGATCATCACGGCCCTCATGTTCTTGACTTGACCCAAGTTCTTAGTAATGTTCATCAGAGGACCGTGGTTGTCCGGCCTCAAAAAAACAGCGGCTGTATCTAGTCTTTCGTTGATCACAGCTGAGTCGGTACTCGGTCTTAAGAAGTATTGGCGCAGAAGCTGCTTTCCTTGTGGGGTCCGCGCCAAGTGATGGAAAAGGCCATATACCGATAGACCCTCTTTCGATCCTGATGAGGATCTTGTGGGGCCTTGATTATGTGAGTGTGGATGAGATTCCGATTGTAGTATTTGAAGGGAGGAGAGTGTGTCTGCGTTGACGAACCTAGTATGGACGTCATTCGAAGCCTGTTTCCCGACTAGGGGCCTGCCTACATGGTTTCATTGAGGCTGAACGATTCTATTGTCAAGATTCGAAATGCCAGATTAGCATCTGCGTCGCCCGGGAGATACTCCACAGCTTTTCTTCGCGACAAATAGGACAGTACCGCGCACGCACATCCGACTGATAAGCGGCTTTCAAGATCCACTCGCCCTGAAAGCCGAAGGAACTTTCCTTGCCGTCCCGTGAACCCGGCTTGGTACCTCTCGTCGTATCCTTCATAGTTGTCGGCATTTCCGGGCGTAATGAAGGTAGGGTGGCCGTCATCAGAGGGAAGGTGGACGTTAATGAGCTTGTTCTTGCCCGCTTCGTAATTGAACTCCGAGGAAGGGCGCAATTCCATGATGTACGGCGTACGAAACTCAGGAACTAAGACATACAATGATCAGCCGCTTAAGTCGAATACAGCATAGAGCTACGCACCGTCACCGTTGACCGATCCCCGCCTTCGACCTTCTGGATCCAGATGCGTATTGACACCTTCGTCTACCCTCATAGAAAGCAGCACAGCTGTAGGCTCGATGCGGAGCTTCACTATGGCCATGAAATAAATAACATCTCCTCGTTGCACGGATTGGTCCACGTACGTAGGTCGATTACCTCGAGGCCTGCAGCCTTGATGTCGGCCATCAGGTACAGGGTCTCTTTCGCTGCAGCATAGTAGCAACACCCAATTGTGCCTCTATCTCTCATGTCGACAGCCATGACTACCTCTTGATTGGAGTCATCCTCACCATTTCCGTCGGCGTCGGCGTGACGCTCTGATGCATCATCAATGTCGGACCGTAGGACCGAGGCTGCGCGGACGGACCTGGCTATAGAGCCTTCACGGTAGTCTCGAGGGACCAGACTGACACGTTGTTCGGCGTTTCGACCGGAGGGTTGCATGGGCGAGGAGCGAGCCACTGATGACGAACGGTGCCGGCTACTGGAGGTGACTGGTGGCGTCTCGATTGACGAGCGCCGACGCCGCTTGGCGGGAAGCTTGAATGCCATTGTTTCTCTATCTGACAGCTCTAAACCACGAAGAAAGAATGGGAGAAGACGATATTGCTGATGCTCTGGTACGATGCCAAGCGGGGGTTTAAGCGAGGGAAAGGCTACTTTATCAGAGATCCTCATGAGCAGAAAGATTACGATCAGCTAGTTCTCACCAGTAGAGTCTCTGCCAGAGGCAGGGGTGGGAGAAGACTGGTGGATTACTCTTTGTCGAAGGCATACTGTAGCTTTGAAGCCGTGATAGCTGAGGACGCAATGGAGCAGTTTCGCGCAGGCCGTAAAATCCATTTTGGGAAAACGTATTGATGTACACAGGGGACTCAATGTTCTAGAAGAGTAGCGATTACCTACTTTACATTGCTAAGCCCAACGCCTCGATGCAAACATGTTACCATTCGCTATACAACAAGACCACGATGTTTTTACAATGCGGTATCACTCCGGCCACCAGGCACTACGTCCAAATGGTCGCCGGAGCCGCCAATCACCACTTCTGCCGACTCTCCGCTTCGAAGGTCTCCCCTAATTATTTGGTTCGCCAGTCCATTCCCGATCTCTTTGCTGATCAGTCTGTTCAGAGGCCGCGCTCCATATCTCGGATCGTAGCCTTGGTCGCACAGCCAGTCTTTTACTTCCGAGCTTACAGTTAGGGCGATACGGCGATCATCCAACCTCGCCTGAAGTTCGGTCAAACGAATGTCAACTATATCCCTCAAAGCTGACTTGGATAGACGCTGGAATACGATGAACTCGTCGATCCGGTTGAGAAATTCTGGAGCGAAAGACGCCCTTATTGTGTCCATAACGGCCTCCTTGACTTCAGGCTTGATAGCATCGCCGGCATCGCCGGCGGTGGAATTCTGCGTATCTGGGCGAACAAGCAGCTCAGCGCCAAGATTGGAAGTGAGTACGATAATCGTATTGCGGAAATCAACTCTCTGGCCGTGCGAATCAGTCAAGAACCCTTCGTCAAGAACCTGAAGCAGCAACGCCGAGATATCTCTATGGGCCTTCTCGAACTCATCAAACAGTACAATACTATAGGGTTTCCTCCTGACGCTTTCGGTAAGCTGGCCCGCATCATCATATCCCACGTAGCCCGCGGGCGACCCAATCAATCGTGAAATCGTGTGCCTTTCCTGAAATTCTGACATATGGAATCGGATCATGGCAGATTCGGTAGAGAAGAGGAAAGATGCAAGCTTTTTACAGAGCTCTGTCTTCCCTACACCGGTCGGGCCGGCAAAGAAGAAGCAAGCAAGTGGGCGATTGTCTCTGGATATGCCTGCACGTTGCATTCGTACAGCATTGGCGACCGACGTGAGGGCCTCATCTTGGCCTCGAATCGATTGGCGAAGCGAGTCTTCCATATGGACCAACTTTTCAACCTCCCCTGATGATAACTTGTCAAGCGGTATTCCTGTTATACGTGAGACCACGGAGGCGATGTTATCTGCAGTGACAGTGTCGTGTATCAGCCCGCTGACGCTGTTTGTGGAGCCCTCTTGTGGCAAGCGTTTCTGTATCGAAGGGATGATTGCATATTGCAGTTCACTGGCTCTGCCGAAATTCCCTTCTCGTTGAGCCTCTTCGAGCTCGATTCGGGCACTGTCAAGGTCTTCTTGAGCAGTCTTAATAGCTTGTAGATCCAATTTCTCTTTATCCCATATCTCTGTAAGTCTGGCAGCTTCCTGCTGGAGCTTTACCAAGGATTCTCCAAGTCGCTGCCTACGCTCCTTGCTGCTTATGTCAGTCTCTTTTCGCAGAGACTCCAGTTCAATTTGAATTGTCATGATCTGACGATCCAGCTCTTGAATCGCGTCTGGCTTGCTTTCTTGCTGCAATCGTTGGGCAGAGGCAGCCTCATCGACGAGATCGATTGCTTTGTCCGGGAGAAACCTGTCAGCAATATATCGATTTGACATGCTGGCGGCTGCGACTAAGGCGTTGTCTGAGATGCGGACGCCGTGATGAAGCTCATAACGATCCTTAATGCCGCGTAGGATTGATATAGTCTCTGAAACAGATGGCTCCGCCACTTGGATTGGCTGGAAGCGCCGGGCGAGCGCTGCGTCTTTCTCAATCAGCCTGTACTCATTCAATGTAGTCGCTCCAACGGCTTGTAATTCTCCTCTGGCCAGCTGAGGCTTCAAAATGTTGGAGGCGTCCATGCTGCCTTCCGCTTTACCGAGGTTTAACAGTACATGTAGCTCATCTATGAACAGTATGATACCGCCATGGGCGTCCTCCACCTCTTTCAATACTGATTTGAGACGCTCTTCGAAATCATTTTGCTCCTGCAATGAGCTGGCCGAGGTCAAGGGCTACCACACGCTTGTTCTTGATGCTCTCGGGTACGTCTCCCCTAATGATACGCTGTGCCAGGCCTTCTATACATGCATTTTGACCGCATATTTACTGATGCCATTGTATTGAATGCATAGAGTAGAAGGCGTTGAGATTGCCAATAAATGCCTGGACCAAAAACTCCAGTGATTATTCATGCGAGCCGAATGTAGTCCCAATGCCGACTACTGAAAGTGAATATTTTGAAAGTGAATATTTTCATGGACGATCACCCATGTGATGCACCTTTTCAAATTTCACCTTTCGCAGCCCCCACCCCAATATCTTCACCTTTTTTCCTTTGTACTTGTTCTTTTTATCATCATCAAGGAAAGATCAGCTTTACGCTACACGCGTTGAATTGTTTGTCGTTGTCAACATCGAGATCACGCAAAGATGGCTTCAACAAGCACCCAACACTCATCGAGCTCATTGCTTGTCACTAACGCTCGAGAACTGAATGACGAAGTGACACAATCGCTCAATCAAAAGGAAAAGATCGTCATAGAAAGCGCTTTTGCCTCGTTAATGTGCAAGGTCAACGTTCGCTTGACTAATATGACTATTGAATGGGCGAATCGATCGAATCGAGTATCTAGCTAGAAGCACATCGAACGATTAAAAGTATCTTTTGCGACCTCTGGTGTGCTCTCCAAAACGCTAGAGAACAAAATACTACTTGATGTTACGCAAGTCGAGATAAATCGTTCCTTTAGAAGAGACGACATAAACTCATTGACGTGGCGAGTCGATTACCTATTGAATGAGAACAACAACATGGAATTCGTGACGATCGATTGACTTTTTATCTCTCTCAAATTCCTCGTTCTTAGCGGGCAGCATCGAAAGATAGCCCTTGAACAATATGTTGCAAAAAATCATTTTACGCAGGAGCAGGCTTGCTGAGCGTGCAACATCTACAACCTCGACACACTACCTTATGCGCTTCTAGTCAACCTCGCTAGGAATCGCAACACAGTGAACAAAGTGGCGAGCTTCGAAGAAATCTTTCGTGATATGGCGGCGATGGTCTCTTCCTTGGCAAACAGCGATACTTTTATCGCCCAACCTCACTACAAGAGAATTCCTACAGTTTAGGAATTCCTGAGTGTCCCCAAACAAGGACAGAAGAGCAAGCTTAGAAATGTCTTTGTGGAGAATCTAGATGTTTGCGCGTCTAGCAACGGGGAAACTCTCGACAAGATGATCACCATTCTGGCCAGCCCCCTGCGTGATTCCATCATTACATGGGTCAGATTTGGCGTCGGCCTCGAGCAATTCCAGGTTCACGGCGTCCATGAGATAGTGATGTCTCAATGCTACAGCCATTGGGTAGATTGGTTCGGGCGCCACAACCGCTTCTACAAGAAGATTATGGGAACAACGCCAGCACGATATTTTGACATGGATCTTCAAAACGAACTCAGTAACATGCAGCCACGAAATGAGGCTAGTATCAACAGCCTCTTCTGGCCAGACAAAGGGGCCGAGTGTTCGGTATGCCCACTGCAGGGCCAAAAGCGCAACATGCACATTCTTCCATTCGTGTCGGACGACGAATATCTGGCGATATATATCGCACTGTTGGAACCCGATAATCTACGAATGGGGCTTATGTCCAAGCGCGACTTTGGGAATTTCATCAAGTATGAGGTCAGCGCCATCCGGAGTGTGATTCCGCAAATCGTTCGATGGCTTCTGCTCTCGGGTGACTCGATTGAGGAGAAGAATGAGAAGAAGGCATCGGGCGGGAGATTTGCACCTAAGAAAGACTTCAAAGAGATTATAGCGTCCGGGTATTTCGAGGCCCGTAGTATCAGTAATCCAGAAGCGGCAGCAGCCAACATGCTATCCCTTGTCGCCGCAATTATATCTCGGTATGTCACGTCGTTCTCGCCGAAAACCAAAGCACATCTGGACAGCTACCCCACTGTGCAAACCACCAATCCTACTACCAACAAGCAAACCAAGATTACGGTAGAGGGCTACATGCAGCGCTTTCGTCGATACTACGCGTGGTTTCACCTGGCTAAAGCCGTTGCCAACTACACAGGGTTCCACCTGGAGGAAGACTTCATGCGACCGTTCAACCATCCTGAGTATACGGTATGTTGCCCGGATCTATACGTGACCGTCGCATCGTTGGAATATAGCTGACGAGATGCTAGTGTTTCGTGCGAGAAGACACATCTATACCGGAGGACATCATAGAAGGGCGGATATCACTCCAACGACACCCAGAAGTCTCGTCAAACCCGATGCTCAACTCGAAGGAAGGTCGTACTGTGCTCGAGGAAATTCGCGGGGATATCCGAAAGGCTGTCGTCACTCGAGTCAGCGAGTTTCTCACTCGCCGAGTCGAAATGGAGAGTGCTCATCTCGACCTATCGATTGATGACCGCGATCTTGCCCTCCGGGACCAGGCCAATTTTAAGAAGCTGGCCGCTCGCTACGAGCAATTTGGGCTGTCGGTTGAAGCGCCTGTTTCCTGGATCATCGAGGAACTTTCGGCGGCGGACAAAGCCGTCATCGAAAGCTTTCCACCGCCAGTCATGCACGGGCGAGTAAGGGGCCACCGAGGGATGGATGGTTGCGATGAATGGGAAATGGACTCGTCTCTTAGGGAGATGATGAACTCCCTTGAGATGTAATGAAATTTGAGCATGGCGTGATTGGTCCGTGAAGTTCAGCTCAAAGTAGCAAGTGAATGAAATCACCATAGACCAACCATTATTGCCTTGCCTCACCATCCTCGCCTTTTATCAAACACATCATCGTCATGGCATCCCAAACCCCAGAAGTTCCAACTGAATTCCGCTGCTTTATTTGCAGTGACTGGATCAGCCAGCCAGTGATGGTTGTGTGCGGCGATGTTTTCTGCTATACTTGCCTAAAACGCTTTTACACCCTCCAGTGCCACGCTGGAACACCACCCCATTGCGTGGTATGTCGTACGGCCATTGAGACAGAACCTCTACGCATTAAGAAGGTATGAATGCCCCTTATCTCTTCTATTCCTTCTCTCCTCATAACGATACGATCGCTGAATACCTACCTATCTTAAGATACAACAAATGGTAGAGGCCGTCATTGCATATACCATACCCGGGCCGGCCAGAAAGGAACAGACCGAACGATTTGCGAGCGACAAGGCGAAGTTAGAGGATGACCTCGAGGCCGGGGTAAAAATCGACTGGCTCACCAAAGACCCGGAGAAACGAGAGGAGAAGCTCCACTGGTGGAAACTTGGTCGTATAGCTAGAGAAACGGAAGTCTGGGACAGTTATCCCCAGCTACCGAGGCGAGGTCACGGGCAGGGTGATACATGGCGCGATTCCCGCGAAGGTGATACCTCATAGTATGGGAGCATTTCATGCATACCTCCCGAGTGAGTGGGTGGATGGCCAAGGTTAGACTCAGAGGCTGGTTTTCCCCCACAGGGGGGGTGTGGAATCCGTGGGGGGGGCTCTACTTAGGCAACTTGACGATGTCGACAGCAATTCAAGATATTTCATTTGTACCCCGGTTTCTGGGGTACAATATCTTCCACCAATCCAGTGAAAAGCATCTTCGAGATATTGAATGCGTGAAATACCTTGAATTGAAACAGGTGAAAGGTTACATTAATAGGCCAAGGCCTTTGAGGCTTTCATATGATTTTTGAAGGAGTGGATTTATCAATTTGGACTGGGATGGTATGGTATGGTAAATTGCAAAAATCAACGATGATTTGGTGTGTGGACCAAAACTCAGGATATATCCTAAGTTGGGGTTCAGGAATTTTTCGCAAGTCATTTCCTCTTTCGACATTTGGCGGTTGCAAAACGCATGCGACTTTCGGCAAATTCGTTTCCCCCCCGCATGGACCCTGAAATTTCTTAGTAAGCAGGTTAGAAATAATCAGTATTCGCCCTGAAGCCTGCAAACTAAAGGAGCTTGAGGCTCTTCGTGCTCGCGAAGAGGAGCTTCTTCGCCATCGTCAGGAACAGGCTCGTCGGCAACGTGAGTTTCGCGAGGAGGAGGAACGATGCGCGTTGCAGGATGCAGCTCGTCAAGAGCGCCTAGTTAATGACTGTACCTACCGCCTGGTTGTTGTTCTAAAAGAGGTGCAGCGAAACGGATCGACTCGCGCAAAGTGATTCCAACGAGTAGGCACTGCGAATCTAAAACAAGGCAAATCCGACAATCGATCTGTCACTAAACAACGTGTCAGTATACCAGACTCTACATTTGAGGTGTGGATAGAGCAGGTGAAGCCTACAATTAAGGCGGAAAACCGCAAATATACTGGCTATTATCTCGAGGTGGTGGTGGAGGTTACCGGTCGTCCGCCGGCAGCGCCTGCAGCATCAACATCTGCATCTGATGCCGTTGACAATCCCTCTGAAGGACCTAGACAGCGAAGAACTCGCACGGTGCAACAAGAGGAGCGTGCTGCCCGCCGTCGCGATGCAAATAAGGAGGCCGGTAATTGATCTGAAAAACTTATTGATAAACTACTGCTGTGTGTAACAAATACGTGCAGTAACGAACATGGCTTTTGCTGGATTAGTTGGGACGGCACTCACTATAACATTAATTCGACGCAAAGAAGCATACAGAAGGAGCAGAAGAACGACACGAAAGACCGCATGGAAAGAATGCAGGAGCTTGCTTTGCAGCAGGCGGAGTTGAACATGATCACTACTATGACATCTGCAAGTCGTCAACAACAATCGATGCAACAACAATACTCGCCACCAGCTTCTTATCCTATATATCAAACGCAACTACAGCCGCAGCCGCATCCGCAGCTTGTTCCTGCTTCAGGATATGCTCCTCAAGCACCTAATCGACCCTCCGATGAGGATCGAGGTCGTTCCGTTGCTCCGTCACCGCCACGGGGTTCAAGTCCTATAGGGGAGCCTATAGAAGAGCGTCAAATAATCCAGGACTATTGGAACTGGAAGCTAAACGCTGCAAATAATGCGAAAGAGCGACAATTATTGATGACTGCTAAGACAATTATCGCGAGGCAAATGTGGACCAGTATCGAGGACTATAAGGAGCTATCTATATCTAGCTCTGACACGCATAAGACGGCGATAAGACTAGGTCTTCCGCACGGTTTATTAAAGAAGATGGCGACGGACCTACATGACTTCAAGCTCGTCTATCGAAGCGTATATAAACCAGCGCGTGATATCCTTACATTAAGAGGTGGAGGGGGTGGCCGCCATGGAGGGGGGCCTGACGGTCAAGGTGGAGGTTTTATATCTAAGAACGATGCATTTAGAGCTTTGAAAACGGTGCAATTAGAGCTTGGAAGCGCGGTCACTTATATATATATGTGAATGGTGAAAGCAAAGTGAGTTGTTTGAAAGCTATCACCTTGTTGACAAGTGAGCTTTGAAATGCTAACTTGATAGAAGAACACATTCACTTTATCGTCGAAATAGCGCTAACTAGAACGAATGCATCACTAGTGGTCAACTCACTGGTAAACCAAAGATGAAGTTGCTTATACCTCTAGACTCGATGGATTGCGTACGTCGACGTGTTCCAGCTTGTCAATGCTTCAAACGGATGTTATCCCATAGACTTTAAGAAGTGAGCTCGGCTACTAGGAAAGAAGTCATTTCGTCCCACCATTGAACAGGCGCTTCAGGAATCGAACATAAATACAAATCTCTACGAGGCTCGACATCATAAGTCCTTTGCCACCGCAGAGCCAGTGGTTCTGTGAGAGGGAACGTTCCAGAGACTACAGTGTGTTAGGTGGCCCGGAATCCGCAGCCTGAGTCGCTTGGGCGACAATCTCGAGAGGATCCTCCGGGCGATCTCCAGTCAACAGCAGCGCTAGCGCCTGCCAGAACTTTTGATGTCAAGTCCCGTATACACACACACTACTTCCGGCCATTCAAAAAGGGTTTTTGTGGTTTTACGAGTGCCAATGAATGGTTGGATAATATTAGCTCGGTTTGGTATCCGGACAAGAAAATACCGTGTATTTGAACTCAGGATATATCCTGAGTTTTCCTGAGTTCTGTAGCAGGACAGTCATGTTGACAAGTGTACCGGAATGTGTAGTAGAATGATAATATTCCATTGACTGAACGATATTTGATGGGCCCGTGGATTTAGCGTAATTACGTGGATCCATCTACGAGATTCATATACCTTCGAAGACTCTGAAGCAAGATTCTATCACTTGTGTATGCGCACACCAAGTTGAAGCTGCTGTGGAATGGGGATCGCATAGAAATGGCCCAAATAGATGCACAAAATCCTTTTTCAGGTTGCGCACGTCCCAAAGTAACGCTCAATAAACATATAGGACTTGTGTATAGCTCTAAAAGTCAGATTACTTGACGCTGAAGTGCCTGATAATGATGATGGATTCTATTTCATTCGTATGGCTATGCAAGCAAGAGCTAACGTCTTGAAGCTACAATAGCTTTCATGCTCGAGCTAGAGAGATGTAGGCTGAAAGCAAGACACATAAGACATAAGACCAAGATAGGAGGAAGCCATAGAGCTGCAATGTGTCGCCCCGTCCCTTTCAGCGCCCCTACAACTTCGATTTCTTGCGTCGAGCGCCTTCTTTCCCGTTCGCCTTTCGCTTGGTCCCCGCCGCTTTCTCAACGTGTACGGCCTTTGGAAAATAAGGTTTCCTGGCTGCGGCTTCCTTTAGACCATGCGCTTCCCTCAGGTGGGAACTGTATGGCTTGTCTGTTTTAAAGGATTGGGTGGCGGGACAACCTGGGAACAGACACTGGGTGGGCCACAGGTCGGAACGATGGAACATCATATGGCGACAAAACTGGCTATTGTCGTTGTGCAGCTTTCCATCTTCGCATCCATGTGGACAAGGCTTCGGAATCCACTTGTGTCGAACCTGATGGGCAATCAGGTTTTTTTGGCTTGTTGTACTGAACTTACAGCCTTCGCGATCGCAGCCGAAGGATCGCGGCTCGGCGGCTAGGATAGATATGGGAGTCAGCATTAACCTACTGGGCAAGCAATGCTCATATATAGACTGACCTTTGGCGATCTTGGCCATCACGGACTGGGTGGTGCAGGTTCTCTCATGCTGCTGCACAGTAGCCAGCGAAGGAGATGTAGCCTCACATCCGGGCGTGACGGAGCAGTGGTAAATGAAGGGCGTCAGAAGATCCCTTGAATTGCCAGCTCCGAGTTCTTCGGCAGAGATATTGCTCTGACCTTTGCCCCGCTTGCGACCGAGACAGCTGACTCTGACGTATGTGCTGTGGGTTGTCAGGTTGATACTACTGAACCTGGTGATGAACACCTGACGTGCTTTAGGACTAGTGTCTTGTTGTAGAGTCAATTCCTCGCTGAGAAGCTGTTCCAGTTCGAATCCCGCCAATGCGAATTCCTCAGGTTCTTCTTCGTCGATTTCGTCGCTGGGTTCATTGGCTTGATCCTCGCTGTTCAGGAAAATAGCATTACGCAATTGTTCGTGTGATCCCGCCGCCACAACTGCGTCCTCCAGGCTCTCTCCATCTTGTAGCCTTGGGTCAATGGATTCGTCGACTTGGTACGGGGCCGAAGGAGCGGATGGCATGGTCGGTATTGATTGCGGCAGGGTGCATCGGTCTGGCTCTACCGGTGCCGCATTCAGGAAATCATGGTGCCGCGCATTCCGGATCCTCTCCCTCGCCCTTTTCCTGAATGTACGAGACTTCCAGTCGGCACCAGGTTCGTTTTGGCGACAGTCGAGCTCGTATTCTTCTTCCGTCACAGGCCGGCGCACTTCGGCATAAGCGGAGACTTGTTCTGTATCGGCAAACTTGGGCCCAAATGGTTGCTGATACTGGCGCTCTGCAACAGCATTAAAATACTGCGCGTCCGGGGCTCCGGCGTACGCCTCCGTGAGACCCTTGGAATAACTCGTGAAGCTGTGGCCCACCGCCTGCCGGACGTCATTCGTTACCTGGCCTTGGCCCTGCCCTGAACCTGGCAGGTGGGCAATATCCTTAGCGTAACCGTTCCGTGTCGCATGGAATCGGACTTTGGTCAGTATGTTAGCAACTAAGCCCATGGCCTTGGTCGATTCGTCCAACTGCTTGGCGTCTGAGACCTTGTGGATGATAACCCCTGTGCTTCCAGAGTGTCTGAACGCCGGTACAACAGGATAAAACGGGTGGCGCCAGTGGATTGTGCCGTCTCTGGAGATGGATGCTGCCGTCAAAACTTCCTCGATGGTTATGCCTTCAACCAGGCCATGGCGAAGGGCATGAATCATCAATAGCGTGATGGGACAGCAACAGAAATCCGAAATAGGCTTCAAGTATACTTCTCTGTTGTTGTTTCTCTCTAGCTTCTTGCCTTTCTCGTATTTGATGGTAATACAAGCCTGGATGTCTTCGAATTTCGTTGACCCTCGGGGCAATCGCAGGCAGATGTCCTCGTACCTCATGCACTCGGAGGTGTAGCCGCGAGACAGTGCAACATCGCCAGCTCGAGCTCCCAGACTTGAGACAAAAGCCACCGTCATCAGTCTCGATAAGGTCAGGTCCCAACATGGGGTGCCATGACGCTCGTGGTGGTCAAGCCATGCCCGACACATTCGAGCAATAAGGGTGTGGGTCAACCAAACTTTACGATCCCAACGTCCTCGTATGAGTCTGCCGGCCTTGTTTGCATCGTCAAACCAAGTCTTCAGCTTCAATCGGTCTTGCCTTGTGATCACAAAGCCCACGTAGGTGAACGTGCCCCATTGAAGGATGTCGGCCAGGCCGCCGAGGACTGTGCCTTTGCTCACTGCGGGCTTGTTGCCATAGCGCGGGACAAGTTTTCCTGAGCCAATACAGTATTAGCGTTACATCTTTCCGTATGGCTTTGAGTCCAATGGAACTCGTCAAGGCGGGTGACGATCAGACATGGTTTGTGATTTGGGGGATGCTAGAAAGGGGCTTCGATGCTTGCATTTTACTCACCGATAATCGCATCTAGAAATCGCAAGATGTCCATGCCGGTGAAGGGCGTTTTGAGATCTTGGTCCAAGGTTGACTTTCGAAAGGCCTCGAATCTGTTCTTCCAAAGATAGGCTCGTTTGATCATGACTGACGAGCCCGTCCCGAACTCCAGCGTCTTGGCCTTTTTCTTGGTCGAGAGTCTGTCATCGGAGGCACAGGCGAGAATGCTGTCTATCGATCGGCCTCCTAGATGGGCGGTCTTGGAGGCTTTGGATGTTGCATCGTCAAGATCAAACTCTATGTCGGACGAGTAGCCCATGACGAAGCAAAGAGGGATACGGGATTGCGTGGATGTGACTGAAATCGGTCACGAGTACCGGCTGTCAATGTGGATAGCTCTGAGAAGGTGACGGGAGGGAGTGTCAGGACGGGGATGTAAGATTGATTGGGAGCTCCTGCCTGGAGCGGTTTCGGGGAGTCTCAATCGGGCGTGCCAAGAACAGGGTATCGTCGGCGTGACGATGCAATGGTTCTCTGGCTTTACTTCCAAAAGACGACGTCACGACTGGCTTGTGCGCGAACCATGTGCGAAGACTCTAAAGTGTTTCTGTAAATTGATCACAGCCTTTTGAAGCTACTTCTGTCGAGACGACGGTCCCCACATCTCCATCGCCACGTCGTTTTGCCCTTTGAGTGATTGCAGTAGGCCGGCGGATCATCCTCACATGAATCGGATGGTATAATGAAATTGGATCCCACGAAAGGGTGGATCCTGTCAATTTTGAGATGGGTGGGCTACGACGAACTGGCCTTAGCCTTACGTGACCCCAATCCGGATGATTGGTAGATGAAGTGCAAGGAGAGTAACAGTCGAAGACCCAAAAATACCATTCCGACCCAGGCACGACCAAACTTCCAAGCCAACGCTTCTGATCTGCCCATGGCGTGCTCGCACTGGGCTTGAATTCATGGGTCCATCATTGTCAGTCTTGGAGCGTTCGTAAATCAATCCTGGGATCCAATGGGTACGCCAGCTACCATATGATGCACGAGAAACACAGAAATGGGATGGGGATAGAGGGAAAGATATCAGATCTCGGATGAGGAGACCCAGGAACGAGATGTTTTTTTCGATCGACTTGGAACTGATCACCAACCCCTTGTGCTTGTGATTGAGGACATTCTCCACTCACAAGGTCCGCGAATTCCGGCCCCGACCGAAACATCATCATTGGGGTCCCTCGGACTGCGATGATCAGAACGTCGGAAGCGCTGGCCCTGCGTTGGTAAGGCCGTTGACCAGAGACTCGGGCTACGACAGGCCACTTTCGGTGTGAGCCGACGCTGGAGGGCGCGCGAAGCCATCAACGCCAGTGAATGGTGAAGTTGAATCTCACAAGCTATGATTCCCTACCTGTGCAAAAGGAGCAGAGAGCAATCAGACTCCATGGTCAGCAAGAATCATCCAGTCGTAATCCCGTGGGGGAACGCGGCCGCAAAGACGGGGGCTTGAGATGGTGGGGAAGTCTTGACAATTGAGGTGTTCGGATACAAAGATGTACCTATTTAATGCACTTCCATTACGTAGTAAGACGCTAGTAGCGGGGTAAATTACTATATTCTTAGCGCCCTTCACAACATTACCTTAGCGACGTTAGCGTAGTATGTGCCCTGTCAAAGAATTCCTGGTCACAAAGATTCACTCGTTCCCTCGAACACCTCGTACAGTCAAAGTCCATCTTCGACGCATCACAGTAGCCAATACACGCACGCAGAATGGGTTTCGCAGATCTTCAGAGTGATGCTGGTCTCACCATGCTTGACAATTGGGTCACTACACGCTCCTACACCTCAGGGTACGCTCCTATATTTCAGGTCCTTTAGCATGTAATATTCTTATGACGAGAGAAAATGGTCCGTGTTGATGAAGCGGATTAAGACCCCGCCGCATGACTACTTCCAATCGTGCTTGCAGCACACTTCTGAACCGCTCATAGCTTTGCGAGACTCCTGATATCGGTTGACATACAGTTGTGTTGATGAAGCTAATGAGTCGAAAGGTATGGACCTTCCCAAGCGGATGCTGCCTCCTACAAGGCTCTCAAGGCACAGCCTGATCCTGCTAAATACCCCCATGCCTTCCGTTGGTACCGGCACATCACCTCCTACACCTCCGACTTCTCGTCCCTCCCGGGAGATCCTTCCAAATCCTATTCGGCGTACGGACCCGAGAAGAGCGAGATGGTGGTCAACTCTAAGGACGCAACGAACACTGCGGAAGATGATGACGACGACCTGTTCGGTAGTGATGATGAAGAGGAGGATGCGGAGGCCGCCAAGCAACGGGAAGCCAATCTTGCGGCATACAAGAAGAAGAAGGAAGGCAAGACAAAGCCCGCCGCTAAGAGTATCGTGACTCTGGATGTGAAGCCCTGGGGTAAAGTTACATCCACCTACAGCTGTATGAACACGACTGACCGTACGTTCAGACGACGAGACAGACATGAAGGAGCTCGAAAAGAACCTGCGCGCCGTCGAAATTGATGGCCTTGTCTGGGGAGCTTCCAAACTCGTACCTCTCGCGTTCGGTATCAAAAAGTTGCAGGTGAATCTAGTCGTGGAGGATGAAAAGGTCTCCATCGACGACCTCCAGGCAAAGCTTGAGGAGGACGAAGACCATGTGCAGTCTACTGATGTGGTGAGTCATTCTTGGCAATGCGGTCTTACAAATGCTGACTACGAGACTCTCTGCAGGCTGCGATGCAAAAATTGTAGATCTTGTTGGTCGATTGAGTATCTTTTAGCGACATCAAGACCACATGGCATGTGTACAGCTCTGCTCTCTATCTTAGGGGCTGATAGGCGCATGCTAGAAAGGGCAGAGAAAGGGCTATCCCCCATAGCTCCTTGATCTGTTATGTGACACACACCATCTCCTTTTCAAATTTTCTGAGTGAAGTGGTTGCTGTCTCAATTGCTAGTTCAGTGCTGAGTCAGGATAGATCGATCCTGTTCGAACTTAAAGAGTCTTCCCAATCCTACGTATGCTGGGGCTGCGAATGCAATTGCGTGTGCGCCTCTGTTCCTGAGAAGGGCAGATTTCTCTAGTGATAATTGATTCGCTCGGTTGTAATGCAATGGTCATTTACCACCAGCCGCCGTTCCATGGAAACCACTGTGATCAATGGGAATCACGTCTGGACAATCTGTCAGGCCAAACAGATTATTAACCTCGGAGACAGATGTCATGAATAATCATCAAACCAGGCGATGCTGTCATCGGATAGGACGCTACTGCCTCGCGCAAAGTGAACGCGTACATACTACTCAAAACAGTATAATGTTCCAAGCAACCTCCTGTCGCACATACATCGATCTGTCGACGAGACCGGCAGGCCGCAAGGAACGCGGGGACGACGACGCCCATGACCGGGCAGGCCCACGATGGGCATGAGATGACCAGCCCAAGCTTTATACGACCGACAGTACCCGCAAGCAGCTTCCTCTCATTCATGACCAACTATCCAATGCCCAGCATGGTGCCCATTCTTGGGATCAATCGAGTCAATTTTGAGACTCGATCCGTTCTTCGACCCCAAAGATTTGGGTCTCAATCTCGTGTCCGGTGAGTGAACAGCTTCTAGGGTTTGTCTCTTTTCCCACTGGTCTTCTCAACGCGTGGGATGGAGGAAACCATGCTCTTCCTTCATGGACAGATTCGCGTGGGCGATGCACTAAGAATAACAACATACCATCGGTCAGTACGCTTAGATGTTACCGAAAGCGAGACCGAGTTTCGAACCCATCAGTGAGCAGCGTCAATACTGCCGCCCCCTGACGGTACAGAACCTCGTTCCTGGAGACAGTATCTGACTTTCGTACTCGCCAAACCTGTGGCGCACAGTTCGTTGCTATTGTTGATGGTCGCTATATGCCTCAGGGTCTACCTTACGGAGAAAGGGCTCGATGGGGAATAGTCAACCTGATAGGGCTGCGGAATGCTAGGGGAGAGATACTTCGTCAGCAGCCGCAAAGGTTAAAACTAGAGTTGGCTCTTACTAAGCAACGCTAAAGCAAGCGAATGCTTTCTCGAACAAGTACTTTAGAAGTGTCCTTAGCCTCAAAGTACCATGAGGGGTAACTGCTTGCCAATGCTCTGTCATGTATGCGATTCGAACGAGCGGTGACTTTGGTCAGCACGTCTGTTCTCAGGGCCTTCCTGCGAGACCGCCTCATGCGCCTCCGGTTAGGCTTTCCGAGTACCAGCCTACGAGGAGACACGAGCACCCCCTCGTGATGGAACCTCTTCTACTTACTTTATCCAACATGTCGTGCATCGACCGATGTGATGAGAAGACACAGTCTTTAGCCACACCGATGCGACGTTTATTGCCCTCACCTACTTTCACAAAAACGGTACGTTATCAGACACAGCTTTAACCATTTCACGGCTTTGCACGGAGATTGAGGACATCGAAGAGGATCGTGGCATTACCTTACGCCGCATCCGCTGGACTGCGCTGGTGTGCCAGACTCGAGAAGTTCATTCATCAGTGAGCCTAGAGCCCAAAGTATGTGTTTGATGTTGAGTCACGATCCGCGATCAGTCACACCGTCTCTGGCATGTCATTTGCTTGCGACAGAACACCATAGGCAGCGAGGAATCCACGTTCGGGCGAATCAAAGTCCCACTTCTCGCGTGCGCCTGGATGCCAAAGCGCTGGCGCGTTATCGTGCCTACAATGATCACAAATCCCAGAGGCAATTAACAAGAAGGTTGCGTGGTCGTTTGACCGCTATTCCTCGGGGACACCAGGGTGCACTGCCTGCTTCGAATCCCCCCGGCGTGCTACTACATTCGCAAAAGCCACCGGTGAAATAATGTGGACGGCAATGGGCAGTAATAGATACCGAATAGAAGGAATTAGCAGTATCTTTACGTGCTAAAGTCCGAAGCCAATCGCTATGAGAGAATACATCTACCTATCGTAACAACAATCGTGAATGTACGTGTACCTGGTTGTAGGGGCCACGCGAGTCGAGCCATGGGTATATTGCTGAGGTACAAGTGCGTGAGCCGCAAAGGTAGCAGGTACAAGTACGGAGGGGTGCTTGAGAGCCTGCGAGCAAGTTTATTATTGATCATTCGCTAAAGCCCCTAATTGCGCCATTTGGCATAATTAGCACTCATCCCCCGGAGCTAAAGAAGCTCTCTCACCCGAGGTCCGTTCAGGTCGAAGTAATCGTAGGCAGATATCAGTAGCCCTCCAGACCGCCCATCGGCGCGATTGGATCCCTTACAATGTTCAGCTGCATGCAACATCCTACCTTAATGCTACAACCGTACCACATCTACGCAAGCCCTTCCCCTTTCGGGACGCGCGAAGCTTCCGAGGCCTCTGCACCGAATAGTCCTCGGTGCAACAGTCCTTCCAGCCCTGGACCCCAAAACTCGAAACGACCAGGGATTGTGGACTGACATCCTGTCGGATGCGTGCAATGCATGCTGCTCGCTAATGTGCCCTACCCATGATCCCATGTGTCGACAGGGTTCTCGAGATGGCGCTGGCCCAGCTGCGGTCACTTATACGAGTCCATGTGCTTGGTGATGTGCGGCTCGTCTGGCATGGTTCAGTTGCATATTAATATCATCCTCCTGCCCCAGTATTTCTCGTTTGTCTTTCCAAAGTTGAACCACTTCCATCGTGTTGTACTCTATCGGACTGTTCCTCAGCGTAGTGCCTCGTACTTTTCCACTTCGTTGAGCTGTATCTGGCTAGGCCTCTTCCATAGAACATCATTATGCAGAACCATGATGCTTTCGCCTATGCCCATGCTGGACCCCCTCCTACACACCCTAAGTACGCTGCTGCACGGAGTACCAGCAGTGCTTTTAGTGCCAGTGCCAACCCGAACGAAGACTGGACCAAAATCTCGGACTTGGCAGAGAGGCGGCGAATCCAGAATCGCATCGCTCAGCGCAACTACCGTAAGTCTGCGAGCTTCAGTTCCAACGCAAGGAGGCATCAGTGGAATGAACATGACGCTGACGCCCCTGAAGGTAAAAAGATAAAGAGACGCCTGGAAGATCTCGAACGAAGAGCCGGTTCATCTTCAGCATCTCCTGAGCATGTCCATGCAGAGTTAGCGCCCATATATCAGTCCCGTCAAAGCAGCGACAATGAAATCAAGCGGATAAAGTCTGGAGGAAAGCAACAAAGACGAACTCGAGGATCATCACCTCCATCACCACCACTTCAATACTCGACATTCGAGGACGATCAAACCACCGATTTTCCTTGCCAGTACTCGAGGGATCTATCAGTCTCGCCCCCTCCACTGTTCTCCTATTCCTATTCCTTACCTGATCCCGTCACCCATGCGCCGTATCCGTCGCCCTCCTTGCAAGGATTGCCGGCTCCCGTCCCTGACTACATGGGAGACTCACCTTACCTACCATCACTACCCGTATCGCTGCCGAGTATGGCGCCATACGAATTTGGTCGGATCAAGACCGAGGAGCAATTTGATGACGAGAATGTGCTTGGCCATTATCACATGGGTTATCCTCCACTAACGGGTATGGACATGGCAAACGTTCATGTAAATCTCTCCGATTCCTCATATCTTCTTCGTTGATTTTCGTCTTGAGCTCTGCTCAGCTTGCTGGTTCGGTGTCATTCTTGGCTTCTACCAAGATCGGGCTCTTCCACTCATTCCGCTACATGGCGAACCCTGACTTACAAGATATCTGTCTAGACCCCCCCATTGTCACACTCTCACTCCTTCGAATATTCGAGAGCTGGGTCTCCCTCCACGTTATTTCCTGGCACACCAGTCTCGATACCCGACTCGCCGAGGTTAATGATTAGATAAGTAGTGTTGATACGGTTTACTATGTAGCTTGGAAGCCGAAGCTGGAATCGTAAGCTGGGTGCCAAAAGGCTCGTTCTGCAAGTGTATTTAAAATGAGGCCGTACGTCACACCTTTACTGCTCAGCCTTTGTCGCTCGATGTGTCCTGGTATCTTGGAAGAGCGTCTTAGTTTAGGAGTCTTAGGGCTTCTTTTCTCTATTATATCAATATGCCCGATGATCGAAATTAGTCACATGAGTACTCACGTGCCGTGTTATAGAGAACAGACTGCTACCTATGTTGAAGGCCTGTCGTCAGTCAGCACGATGAATAGCGTCCCGAGCCCTCGGTCCAGGAGCAAGTGCCCTCGTGCCAACCCAACTTACCTACCTTACTACCTTGGGTACCTTAAGCTCGCCGGTTGGTTGTAAACAAAAATACCTAAGATACTGTGGTTAACTGGTAATGGAACATAAATTACGAAGATAAGATAAGGTATCATGGACGATCCCAAACTCTAAGGATAACCCAATTTATGCCACTGAATTTGAACCCAATCTTAAAGATCTCAGGCTTGCAATGTCCAGAGGAAAGAGACAACGCCTTACGGCCGATAATCAAGATGCGGTCACATCGCACGAGCCTGAGTATCATGAGGAATTCGGTCTAGAGGCCTTCCAAAACCCTGACATGAAGCCTAAAGCCAAATCGCTGTTTGTACACTCACTACCGGCTGAGGCAACCAATGACACCCTGGCCGAGCACTTTTCTCAGTCGTATCCTCTCAAACACGCTACTATTGTGGTTGACCCCGCCAACAAAACCTCCAAACGGTATGGATTCGTTACATTCGCTGATGCGGACGACGCTCAAAGTGCCAAAGAAGCTTTCAACGGCTCCGTCCTTCAGGGCAAGACAATCAAGGTTGAGCTCGCAGAACCGAGGCACAGACAGACGAAGGATAATGGCGAGGCAGGTGCTGCGTCAGATGTCCATCTTGAGAAGCGACGGAAGATTGAGGATCGTCGGCCGCCAAAGCTGATAGTAAGGAATCTGCCGTGGACATTCAAGGAGTCCGAGCAGCTGGCTCAGCTGTTCAGAAGTTATGGAAAAGTCAAATTTGCAACATTGCCGAAAAAGCAAACTGGACTATCTGCCGGGTTTGGTTTCGTCACGCTTCGTGGAAAGAAAAACGCAGAGAAAGCCTTGGAAGGTATAAACGGAAAGGAGGTCGAAGGGAGAACACTGGCTGTGGACTGGGCTGTGGAAAAAGGTGTATGGAACACACTACAGGGCCAAGACAAGGTGGAAATGGACGACGTAAAGGACGCCACGGTGGGCCAGGCCACCGATGAAGGCGATGGTGAACATAGCAGCGACGACGACAGTCAAGTGGACCAGGGTAAGGCGGGTCGAGTTGGTATAAGTGAGACTGAGTCTGGCTCTGCCACAGATGTCGAGGAGCAATCCTCTTCGGAGGATGATGGGATAGCCAGCGATCTGACAATGGGCAAGCCTACCGACGAGACGACAACGTTGTTCGTTCGCAATGTACCATTCAGTGTCTCGGATGATGTGTTGCAAGAACACTTCTCTTTCTTCGGCCATGTACGATACGCACGAGTGGTGCTAGACCCGTCTACGGAAAGGTCAAGAGGCACGGCCTTTGTGGCATTTTACAGCCCTGAAGACGCAAGAGCGTGCCTCGCCGGAATTCATAGGGTAGAACCCAGGCACGGTAAAGCCATTGCCGTACCCAAGCCGTCACTACTCGAAGATACCAGCTCGGACCCTTCAGGACACTACACACTCGACGGTCGAGTACTACAACTTTCGAGAGCAGTAGATCGAGGCGAGGCAAAACGTCTAAGCGTTGCCGGTAGCTCATTGCGTGAAGTACGAGACAAGGACAAGCGACGCTTATACTTACTGTCCGAGGGAACCGTCTCCTCGACTAGTCCACTCTACAGTCAACTCTCGCCCACCGAGATTAAGATACGCGAGGACAGCGCAAAGCAGAGGCAAGCTTTGATTAGAAGCAACCCCAGCCTTCACCTGAGTCTCACCCGTCTCAGTGTGCGTAACCTACCCCGCATGGTGACATCCAAAGACCTGAAAGAGCTCGCTAGGAGAGCTGTCGTGGGTTTTGCCACTGACGTGAAAGCTGGGAAACGGCAGCCACTGCCGAAGGAGGAGCTTGCGCGAGGGGGTGATGCGTCCAAGATAGCTGAGAAGGCCAGAAAAGCTAAGGGTAAGGGCATTGTCAAGCAAGCCAAGATCGTGTTCGAGGGACTGGAAGGCAGCAAAGTCCAGGAGAAGAGCGGAGCAGGGAGGAGTAGGGGCTACGGCTTCGTCGAGTATACCTCGCATCGATGGGCGCTCATGGGGCTCCGATGGCTCAACGGACACGCCGTTGGACCACAGTTCGGAGAAAGTCAGCAGAAAGTCGTGACCTCAGAAGGAAGGAAGAAGCGGCTTATGGTCGAATTCGCCATCGAGAATGCACAGGTCGTTGGCCGTCGGCAGGAACGAGAATCCAATGCTCGCGAAACCTCGAGAAAGGCGATTCAAAGGCGAAAAGACGAGGAAACATTGCAGCCTAGCTCAAGGAAAGCAGGTGAGACGACGATGAAGACCAAGTCTACGATAGGGCGGAAGAGAAAACGAGCTTCTGATGCGGGGTCTGCCGGTTCCACTTCGAAGCCAGCTAGCACGGATACCAGCAAATCTGCTGATATCGTCAAGCTCAGCAAGCGGAACCAAGTGGTTGGAAAGAAGAGAATGATGCGAAAGGCCCGGAGAAGGGGCGATCTGAAGTGACCGCTTCGATAAATGAGGCGAGCCTTTGCCGATCACGCCATTATTGGCATCTCGTAGATCTCAGTGCAGTCCAAATCCATATGCAATCCGACTCTACCACCTTGTCTTGCTCTTCTATCGCTTTTTGTGTCTCTTTCCCATGCACACATAGGCAGGGAACTGCGGGTATTTGCCTCTTCAGCTGCAACAACAGCCCACACATGCCGTTTCGTTCGTGCTAAGCACTCTTCGCTCGTGGACCAAGATTTGCCTGCGCGACTCGGCCACTGTGCCGAAGGTATGTACTGCCGAAATCAGACTCCGGCTAAGGCAGGGGACGATTTCAGCATCCGAGATCTAACCTCTGCCCTCTGTTCTTGGCGTTCGTGATTGATCATTGCATCACAGACAATTCCCATATCTTGTGCAACCTTCGACTTTTGCCACTAGCTCAATCAATGGCCATGTCCCGCTTTACCTCCTCGGAAGGAGTCCCCTCGGGTGCTATCAAACCGACGATTTAAGGGTCCCGAATTGCTGCCATTCTTCCCCAGCGTTGAGCAAATCTGTTGTCATGCATTTCCTAGAGCTAAGCCATATACTGAAAGCACTGCATCAAGTGCTGACTATTCGCAAAGCTTGGGGGGGATCAAGAAAGAGTATGGGGAAGATATTAGTAGGGGCTATGGAGCCTGGCCTCAACCTTTCAATATGTTCAACCGTCAACGCCTGAGCTACCATCAGGACTAGACGCTCCTCGAAGACTGCCAGACCCGCTATACCCTGTTTGTAACCCAGCCGAGAATATCCTTCAAACACGTATTAGGTAGCACATCCAGCCCGACGTTACCCTCCCGAGTGATTTGGCGGTGAGGCTGACGTCGATGAAAGAATCAGGCATCATCATGTGCTACTTTGAGCTTGTGACCTATCAATGCCGGCATCAGGTTCACCGCCGTTGCTCCTACTGTCATTTCGCCCGCAACGACGAGAACCATTTGTGCTTTGGGGTCAAAGTGTTGAAGCGAGACCTGCAGGTGAAAGGGGAGGACTGTGACGGCTGCGTTCGGCACCGGCAACGGCAACAACAGCAGAGACAACAGCAAGGGTCCCAATTCCCCGTCTGCCATCAGCATTAATTCTGCTATGGGAAGGGGCCCTATGACACAGATGCGGCAGAATGGGAATGGTGGTTCAGTTCCTTGAAGGGAGAATGACTGCTACGATTTGACGAAGGAGGTTGCGTCTATCTTTCGTCCACCGAGTGCTGGGAAAAGCTGTTTTGAATGGTAGCTGCCGTTGCTTGAAGTTATATTTACGATCTAGCATTCTACATGGAAAAGTATGTTCTCAGAAGCCTTGGATCGACCTTGTCATCTACATTCATGAACGAGAGAAGAGCACTACGAGGACTCACCCTACTGAAATTGATAGTCTGTCGTCCAGAATGGGATGGGAACGTATCAACACTGATCAGTCATCCTTTTTGCCCGTCAACCATCGGCGATTCAGAAAGAGCCTTGATTCGTAATACGATAGTACGTTGATGACTTTTGCACCGTGATGGCGCTACGCCTACCTGCATATGACACTGCGACCATCCAGCGCCAGATTGGCTGCTAAAATTACAATGCAACACACGTGCGAGTATGGGGGTAACAGAGCCTCCTTGATGGCCTCTGCAGAAACGGCGCCGGTACAAGGACGTAGTGTCAGATGAGACGCAGCTAGTGATGCAAGATACACCATGCACATGCGTCAATCGAGATTGGTCAGCTGTCACAGAATGTATACTAACGTACATGTATGACATGGGTTTGCCGTCCCGCGGAAGCGATCTGAACCCCTTCAAGTCTCAACCTTGCCCACGATGTTGTACCGTTTGCTGAAGAAGGTGAACCATTCGCTCAGCACGGTCTTCTCCTTTTCGCTCAGATCGTCGTACTCGGGTCTACAGTCATCGAGCTTGAGTGACGACTGAGCCAGAGCTCGAGAAGGATCCTTACCGGCGAAGACTGCGAGGACCGAGCCAAGGGTCAGCATGATCAATCGTCATACAACCTGAGGATAGAGGGGAAATTGAGGGACGGACCGTGGTAAGCGCCTTTGGGGGCATAAGCCGCGTTGCCAGTGACATTGAAGACAGTGCCTTTGATGGCTACGTATGTGGGGCGATCGGAGCTGGTGCCTTGAGAGCGTCAGATTCCCCCGGGCCATATCGAGCTGAACACATGATTTCATACCATCACATTTGGCCAAGTCTGCGGTACTGATCGGATCATCTCTGGGCGGATCGAGCTGGGGAGGATTCTTGGGTGTGAATTTCTTGGGCTCTGGCTCATGCTGGAGCTCTGCCATCGGGTCTGTTCGCGAGAGGCACACACCGAGCTTGGCAGGAAACCTTTTGCCCTTCGTGCACCAGACCAATGCACTCGACTGTACTCGGCTTACAGGTTTGGCGCTGTGTAGATATGCTACACGTTTTTTCGACTCGAAACCGGCTGTTAGCGTGGGACACCACCAGTGATGAAATGGAAGACTCGAGGCTCAGGCACATTATCATTGAGACGCATCACAATGCTGCAGCTAACCGGCGGGCCCGGGCAGCATTGCCGACATTCCGGCGGTTCGGCGCAGCACAAACACCCGGAATTCCATTGACCACCTAAAGTACTTTAGCTTTAGCTTTCCACCTCGTCGTGCATATTGATGGCCTCCCAGGAATTGCACGTCATTGGGGCTATTGCATCTATCGCAATGTCCATCGCGATCCCGTCCCCGGATTGTCCACCTCCGCCCGTGCGTTGATCGGATGTAGCACCCTACTTCCCCCCTCAGCCCTGCTGCAGCTACACGTGCCATATGTATGTGTGACAGCTCACGCCACCCGAGATCAAGCCCTCGCATATACACTTGCTACTGAGCTTGTATCCTGCATAGTTGCTTACCTGCCGATCCATCATCCCACAGGCTTCTGCACCATCAGCGTCAATAGCGAGTGTACCACTTGCGCAGCAGCAAGCACTGTCGTTTCCCCACTATTATCGTAGATAGGCGCCACTTCGACGACATCGCCTCCAATGATGCTGAGCCCTTCCAGACCGTCGAGGATAGACAACAGCTCCCGCGTGGTCCAGCCTCCGACTTCTGCCGTTCCAGTGGCTATCTTCAACGTCAGCCAAGAGTGCGAAATATTGCTGTGACTCCCTTTTGCAACAAGTGCATAGAGCAGCAGCATAGTGATGTATGGGCAGACTCACCGGGAGTGAAAGCAAGGTCAAGAACGTCGATATCGACAGAAATGTATACCATGGTGTCTCCCACGCGCTTCTTGAGTCTGTCAACAATGCCCTGCACTCCAATACGATCGATGTCCCTGGCTTTGATGGTGTCGAAGCCACATCGCATGTCATTCCGCATGTCTCCTTTTCGCCTTATCAATGGCGCCCGTATCCCGGCGTGAATCGAAGAATTACGGATCCAGCCTTCCTCGTGGGCAAGGTGGAGAAAGGTACCTATCCGCCAACTTCAGCTATATGCACATTGGGACACGTGGCTGCTATATTACCATGGTTGACGCCTCTGTAAGGCACCCGTCAGAACATTTTCATGCTGGCTTGTATCGTAGATGATGTTATAAATCATCTTTTGCAACGTCTACCACAACTTACGCATAATGGGAAAGACCTCCACCTTCGAACCTTGTCAACAACTATGCTTTCTTGTGGCTAGAAGGACGTACCAAAAACTTTTGGGTCCCAAGTATCTGTACGTCGTTAGCTAATGAGCCACAGAATCAACATGTCCAGCTAAGGCGACCATCCTGGTCTTGTCTTTCACAGTGGGCTAACAGACCAATATGAGAGTCAAAATGTATGACAGATAGCTTTCCGTGCCGCGAGCCAGCAACCCGCAACGCAGCAAGCGTAGTGGTGTGATCGCCGCCTATAGTCACGATACGAGGAATGGAGGATTCCGATGGCGTTGAGGCATTTAGTCCGGAGATGACCTGATTCAAGCTTAGCACCTGCATGTTATGCTATCTTTGTTGCACGTATCAATCAGGCCGTACTCGATGCGCCTTCTCCAATTGTTGTAAAGCCACAGTGTTGTCAAGGAACGACAGCGGAGCATCTCCGCAATCGATGATCTTGGCCCAATTCGCCAATGTATTCTCCCCTATCTCGATCAGCATATCATTCAATGTGACTGCTTCGCCACTCGACAATCACCTGTGTAGACACTCCAGTCAAAGTCTCCAGACATTCGACGAGAACCCTGTCGGATACCTCTAGGACCGAATCGGGCACCAGGCCTTGCTGTCACGGCCTGCAGAGATGCTCAGTTCAAGTAGCATCGGGAACTGGCATGACTATTGTGAGTAGTCTCGGCGTTATGCGAGTCAGGATCCAACCGCATCGTTGGTTCATACATCCAGCAGTATCACAAGTATGCTATGAAACATTGCGTTCACTCGCCTGCTGTGAAGCAGGCCACAGGAAGCAAAATCGCTCGACAATGATAGATGAGTAGAAGACTACTCAGTCAAATGGAAAGACCATTGCTCCAACGTCCATGTAATGGCCAGTAGGAAGACGATGCCCTCCAATCTAAAGTACAATGGTAGAGAGAGAGTAGCTGGCCAGCCCAGACAAGCATGTGAGTCTTAGAGATTCCTGGAGTTCAAGAACCTCACAGACCTTGAAGTGAATGAGAGAAACAACAGAATACTGACCGTATCGAAAGGCGCCCCAAGCATGGCAATGTCCAAGCTTTCGCCCCTCTCTCTGAAGCAATTGGAGTACGGCAAGTTCGCAAAGGTGGTCAGGCCATTGAACTCGCTGCCGGTGATGATGTCGATGATATCATGCTCGCCACCATGTAATATAGACTGCAAAGGTTCAAAGGCTGACGCAGACAAGGCAGCAGAGAACACATGGTTGCCCGCCAGTAATTGAGCAAACAATAATGATGTGACCGTAGGGTACAGCATACTTGTTGATTGCAAGTGATTTCGTTGAAAGAGGCGAGGGGTTTCCAACATCGCGAGAGGGAGAAGAACTAGTCCACGCTACCTAGCAGCACCACTAGTTTATGCAACTAGAGTCGCCCAAGAACACCCCCGGAGTACCTGGATATCATCGGCCTAGACTGACACACCCGGAAGCCGGCTCGTAGGCTCGCAGCCCCTAAGCGACCCCTGTAAGGCTGCGCCAATTGGGGCAAAGGTCAGCTAGGCCCATTTTGAGTCAAGCACATTTGCAGGTTCCAAAAACATTCGAAGATCGATATACCTCGAGCCATTGAGGTACTATTCTGGATCCATGATTCCAGAGTTCGTTGTCTTTGCGTGAGGTATTGAGGCTCTCAATGACGTAATAGATGACTGATGTGTTTGGCAAAATCCCCTATCAGCAGCTCCTGAATGCTTGCTCAAGAACGGACTGCCTTCAAGGGACTGTACGATCCAACAGCTTCTCAATTCTCAGGGGAAGTGATCTTTAGAAGAGATAGGGTACATGACAGAACCTCAGGACCACTTCGATGATGCTCTCATTGAAGTATCTAGATCGATGCTCTAAGCGTGCGTGTTCTGTACGCGCTGGCTTATGTCTCTCGTCATCTACTTAGGGTTCCCATGTGGTCAGCCGAATCATTTGCAAGCGATAAGGCATCCTAAAGTCGTGGCGACAAGGAGTCGCAATGGGTGAAACATTCCTACCTAAGGTAGGCCTTATGTGACACGCTCCTGCCAGGTCGTGGGATCTTTACAGATCGATTGATCGCTGTAAATTTTCGCTGTTACTGGCCCTGAATATGATGTCTTTCTGCTCATTGCACATGCGCTCACGCGGCTATGGAGACGATGTTGACAAGGTAAAGCATCTGTCAGAAGCGGTCATTGAGAAGTGGGTGGCAAATGCTTCATATTGGGCATCTGCAGCGATAATGGCGGGCAGATATGCAGCAGGCTCGTTCGGCGGTAGACATTTAGACCAGGAAGGTTCAGCCTCAGCTGAAGACCTCAGACACTACTACCCTAGTTCGAGGTGAGTCACCTAAATCTGCTATCATTTATGCTATGCCCCTAAGTTCAGCACACAGTACCTCAATGTAGGCTTCCGTTCTTCTACGCCAACTTTGCGATTATGGGCCACTCTTGAGGTCTAGCTGGGGAACATAACAGAAATCACGCCCTTGGGTAGACATTTTCAACGTAGGCAAACAGAGATGCTCGTAGGACATACCGCGCCTCGATCCCGTAACTCGGTGTAACTACCGTACATATAATTCCGTATGCCCATGCTTATACTGTGGCACCTACTTTCGTAAGACAGGTTTCCATGCCAGCACCAGGAGACGAAGTCACCTCTCAAAAAGGAAGCTGCTAGACCAGAAAGTACAAATTGCCGACGCATTGAAGCAGATCTTTGGTTACAATTGGACCTTGGTGCATGAAATCTGCGTTCGTTCACTCCCTCTAGACAAATTGAGGTTGCTACCGACCTGCAAGATATCTACTCTCCCTGCCAGCAAGCCTCCAAGCTGGGATGTCGATGCCCTCGTAGGTATTGAAGAGGGAACTGAGACTATGGCATCGCGATCGCCTACAGTTAAGCTCGAGTCTGACGTTGGAATCCCTGGACCCATGGCGCGCCACACGCAGACTGAACAAGGCTCCCTCGTCGTATCACTCGGGGGTCCAAGGGTAAGCTGATTGGCTAGAGCAGTAACGTTGGGGAGTTTGGCTTTCCTGACAACAATCGCTTTAGGAGCCAGGCCATCTTTTGGTAACCCCAAACCCTAGTCCTCCTCAAATTCATCTGCTATCCTCCTTTGGAGAGTCCGCTCCAACTGTTGTCCAAGGACGCGAATCACCCGGCCGAAATATAGCGGCTAAGGCTTGTGAATTCCTGGAGACGAAGCAGCTTAAGCCAACCAAGGGGCATACTGTGCTCGATCGGCCTTCATTCGATCCTGCTCGAGGCCCCAATCTGGGGAACCGTGCTTTGAGGATGGCACTGAGTGGCGCCAATCTTCTCGGTACACCCAAGTCGCTAAAGGCAGCGAGCAACGTCCGGCCGGAGGACTTGCGCATTAAACTCTTGAATCTGGAGAACAAGCGTCTCCAGGCAGACGTCAATCGAAGCAATGCTGAGCTCTATGAAGCCAGACTGGACCTGTCACAATGCCGATGTTTGCTGGCTCGTGCCGAAGAAGATCTGGATGGTTCAAGAAGATGTCACGAGCAGGTACTTACAGAGCTTAGGCTCGAGCTGGCACACCAAAGGGAACTCGTAGAAGCCTATCAACAAGTGAACACGGCGCAAAAGCGGATTGCCAGCTTTACCTCGCAAGGGTCGGCCACAAAGCGGCCACGCTCTCCGAGTGGAGAACACATACCTCATGCAAAGAAGCCCAAGCAGGACAACAACGACCCGTTTGAACGTGGTATTTCAACCGGTTCTAATTCAGGTCCAATTCCTCGTAATATCTCCAGTATGTCTTCAGAAGGCATATGGGGCCCGGCGATTGATTCGAAAGCGCCAGAAAATAGCACAGAACAGCAATACGTTCGAGCGACAGACAAGCACACCCGTGTTGTTGCTAAAGACTATCTAGACCTCGATCTTCATGCACCAGATGGGTACGATCGTTACCTACCATCGTCGAGACGACCTAAGGAATCATCGGCACGTACGACTCTCTTCGAAGGTCGCAGTGATCTATATCGGCCACGAGGATCTGGCTGGAGGTCGACCGTTGATAGATACGTCCCTGAGGCCGAGCGCAATGAGGCGACAGGATCACCACCGTCTCGAACCGTCGAAAATCCTGATACATCTAGGTCAGAGCCGAAGGCCACGCTTTCGCAAAAGCCTCCACATGTGCTTCGTTGTGGCGACATCTCGGAGGTTCGGAAAATCTCGCGCGGAATGAATAATTTCGTGCTAAAGAATGGTCCGTACGCGCATGCAGCACAGCAGCCCGGCATTCCCCGGCAGTGTGGGAGATGTTTTGTCACTTTGCGTCCGGGACTAAGCTACAAAGCCATATGTGTGCGAAGCATGGTCTGCTTCGAGGAGCTAGAACTGCGCCAGATGCTTGCTTCCGCGAACTACACTGGAAGGCAGTATAAATTGTGCGCTTCGTGCTACACCTAGATCTCACAGAGCAAGTCAAAGGCAAAGCAAGCTCAAATAGGGACAGGTGGCAACCTGCTTAAGAAGCTTCCTCTCTCTAGCAAAGTTGTTGCTGCTCACGAAGGAGTGATGTAAGGAGAAACATTAGCATACTAGCGCTATCAGTACTGTTTTGTTCCAACTAGTCTACTCTCACATCAACGATAGCAGTTTCTGCTTTCCCAGCTTCCGCAGATATCCGCATCGTCTCCTTTACCGATTTATGGTCTCTTCCTATCGGCCCCGCTAATTCGTCACGTTGTCATCTGTGGTCTCCTCATTTCTAATCGATCGAAGCATAACCGATAAGCACGGGCATCCATCTGTAGTGATTCTGTACCGGGCTATGGCCATCGACCTGATATTGCAGTACGGGTCACGTTTATGCAAGCCAGCTCCACATAATTTTCTGCGACAGACTATTTGACCATTTAGCTCTCTCTTGTCCTTGGTCTCCCACCCGTGAGCCGAACCCTTATTCGAAGATATTTGATCGAATTCTAATGCATCACTGGCCTTTGACTGTTGAATCGATCTACGGCCCGGCAATAAGGGTCACCTGTACGTGATGCTGGTAGACTGACCGCCGGGCCGGGTTTTCATACCTACCTCTTGACCCGACCCGGGTCCAATTCCGGGTCGCGACGATTTTCGGGGAATCGAATCGCTCAAAGTAGTTTAGCGCGCTTCGCGCTAAACTACTTATAGTAATCGGCTAAACTACTTTGAGCGATTCGATTCTTCGAAATTTTTTGACACAAGTCTTGGCGCTCGCACGTGACATTTCTGACCCGGCGCGGCCAGTCTAGATACTGGCTACAAATCTTTTATAACTAGATTCTCTAACAGAGCCAAGTACTTTCCTCGATTCTTCTACGAAGTGGATGTATAGTTTCTCTTCTATATATATTATCGTATACTTTAATTCTATCGACTAATACTTACAATATATCGAACGCTTCTCGGATTTAATAGACACGCTATAAATCAAATTAGCAGAATTCCAAAAAAGTGTTTTTTGTTCTAGAGAGAAATATAATTCTTGAAAACTTGTAGATTAAATAGTATATCTAGACAATTTAAATAAGTCTATATATATATTTGAAGATATTCTTATCAAAGATCTAGAATTGCTAATTATTATTAACAAGATTAAGAAACAAAATATATATCTTTAGATATTATTATATTATATTATTAAACAAATAGTTATTAACTCTTTAAATTCTTTCTAAGTCGAAAATCTACTATATAGATTTTTCTCTATATAATATATTAATAATTTAGTATTTTATTTTTTGTTAAAAAGTAAAAGATAGAAATATGTATTGCAAATAAGTATTTATATTAATTTTAATAACAAAATTAATAAATAATTGCTATTAATTCTATTGTTAATTCTTCTTCAAAGTATATATAGTTTTAGTTATAAAATTATAGAATCTATATATATTAGACTAGTATATTGTATAAGTTTATTAATCTTTTTATTAATATTATATATATAATATATCTAGAGTTTTCTAGTAATAAAAATATTAATTGTACTATAATTGTACAATATTAAATAAGAAAAAAAACTAAAGATTAAATAATTAAATAGTTTTGTACAAAAGTATATAATATAAAAATAATAGATAAATAGTTAAATAATAATTGTATAATAATTAAAGAATAGAAAATTAACTATTAAATAGTTATACTATAATTATACAATAGTTTAATAATAGAAAGTTTAACAATAGAAAGTTTAACAATAGAAAGTTTAATAATAGAAAGTCTAATTTTAGAAAGTACAAAAATAATTAAACAATAATTTTTGAAATAATTGTGTAACAATATTTTATCTATAGCAATTTATAGATATTAAGTTTAGCAAAAAAAGATTAAAATTTAAAGATATTTTTTAAACATTAATTCTAATTTAATCGAAAACTAAACTAGTATATTAATTAGACAAATAGAATTTTGAAAATTGAAAAGCTTGCGAAAATTGATATTATATTATTCTATTATACGTAAAGAGACGAGAGAGACGTTTCTATTAACAATAAAGCTTACGATTTATCTTAATTGTCGAAATTAAATAAACATAATTAACGCAATATTAACAAGTAATCGAGGCACATTTAGTATGTCTTAACGCGAATTAATACAAATTGCGACAAACATAAAAACAAAAGTAATAAATATCAAGAAACTCTATAAATCTAAGAAGAGAAACGCGTTCGAAATAATCTTAATAATAGTGTTAACAAGATAATATCTTCTAATCGAGAAATTAACGCAACATCTTAGCAAAATTTCTGCGAAAAACAAGCAAATTAATTTAATCTTAATATTGAAGAAACTAGAGAGAACAATTAATCAAATAGAAAGAGTTGAAGAGATAAAAAAAGATATATAGACAACAAGCATATAAGCGACAATAACGAAAAATCTATTATTGACAAAGTATATAAATAATTAAGAGAATATTAAATAGACACTCTCGATGCGACAATTAATTAAGAAGATAAAGCTAATAGCGTAAATTAAAGAGAAACAAGAGACGAAAAAAGTTTACAAGATAAATATTACAAAAGTAATAATATTAATGTGCAATCTTAATATTGTGAAAATACTAATAGCGCAAAAGAATATACAAAAAATAAGACGTTTTAAGAAAATAATTATTTTTCGAATAAGCAACAAAAGTAGCAAAACAATATTGAAATTAAACAATTTTTGAGTTAAAGAAATATTAACAACAACAATTTTATATTAAGAACGCGCAAAAGTAGTAATATATAATATTAGAATCAAAAATATATTAAAAAATATAAAGAAAAAGAGAACAAAAATAATAATAAAATTATATAAGACAATATATTAAGATTTAAAGATTAAAGAGATAATTTAATTTACAAGAGAGAGCAAAAAAAAAAAATATGTCTCGATTGTAATATAAGTAAATTGCGCAAAGACAACAAATAAGCTAATACAATTAAATATAATTTACAAGTCAAATATAAAGATTGCAAAATACTATAATATAAAATGCAAAACAAAACAATATATAAAGTATTAAGAGTATAAATATTTTATATATAAATATAAGAATAAATAGCAATACGTATATTGCGCGCAAAATTATCGCTTTAATTAATACTTTTATTAAGAAAATATCTTTAAGTAAAAATATAATATCTACAAGAAAATTTACAAAATATTCGATTTTAAATACTCTAAAAGATAGAGAGAGAAAATAAGAATTAAGAAGATAATAAAGATAAAGTCTTTATATTATATTGTTAAGACAACAAAAGCAAACAAGACAACAACTTTAGTTTCTATAATATTAAGAAATGCAATCTTGTTTATTTAGACTACAAACAAGAGAACAAAGCAAAAGATAATAGAAGTAATAAATTGTTTAATATAGACAAGTTGCATACAAAGTATTCTTATTATAACAAAAGAGAGAGTTATTTAACAACTAATTAAGAAAAAGCGTTTTAACAAGTTAATAGAGAGTTAGTTTACTCTAATAGAGCAAGTCGATAACAAAGTAGTATTATCGTTACTATAAAGTATATTCTTTACGCAAGAAATAAAGAATTTAATACGCACAAAAGCAAATATAAAAGAGAAACTATAATAGAGACACAAAATAAGCTTCAAATATTATAGTACAATATTTATAAGTCAAGAAGCAAGAGAAAATAATAGCATTACTTTAAGAAGAGAAAATAAGAGAATATAATATATTGATAATACAAGAGTTGTAACAATATTATGCAAGAACAAAAATACACAATTTGAGACGCGCGAGCTTTACGCTTGTAGATAATAACAAATATATATACTTTTATATTAATAAATATATCGACAACAATAGTTAATATAATATATAATACTTCGAAAATATAAAAACAATAATAATGCAACTATATCTTAAGAGCAATATTATCGAATAAAATCTTGTTAATGTTTATAATGTTTACAACTTATCTCTCGATAATTAAAACAATATAATTAACAAAGACAATCTTGACGTAATAGAGCAAGCAATTACGCATGCAAGACAAAAGCGTTATAATAAAGAACTTTAATTTGCATTATTTCTTGTAAGCAAGTCTCTTATATTCTAGACAATATTTATTGTTTAATAATTTGCTAGATATAATGCGCTTTGTCGATATTATATTAACGCTTTTGCGAGATATCATAACAAGAGATTATTAAGAAGCACAAATTACAATTAATTTATTATTTGTTACAAGAGAAACAACAAATCAATTAATATATTGCGACACAAATAAGAAGATAAAAAACTTATCAAATTATTTGTCGATTAAAATAGTGCTAAATCTTAGAATGCAAACAAAGTCTATATATTGTTTTAACCAAAATTAAAAAGCTATAAATATAAAGAAATTTAACAATATATTAAAGAGACTATTACTCGAACTATTACTAGACGCTACAATAGAACAAGAGAGTATCAAGAAATATACAATTGCGTTATTAAGAATCTTAAAAAATATTATCGAAGACTTTACTTTGTAAGCAAGATTGCACAAAAGAGTTAAATCTAAATAAACGCAAGAATATACTAACGTAATTAAGAAGATCAAGAGATTGCGACATTAATGTCGCATCTCTTGTAACTAAGAGACGTACATTTAAATATACAATAAGAAAGACAAGATTCTTAAGAGATATAAGAGAGACAAATTTTGCAATTAGATACAAACTTCGAAGAGCATCGCGAAGAATTTGTTCGAGATAACAAAATAAGTTAAAAATATAATAACAAACATATTTATTAAGTTTACGATTTTATTATTAAGAACAAATACAAGAGTAACAACAATTGCAAAAAATAAAATCGAAGCAATATTTCGAACTTACTTTTCTTTTCTACTTACAATCTTAATTGACAATATAAAGAGATTCTCTTATTTATCTTTAATAGAGAACAACAAGATTGTATTAAAGTACAAGATAATAAAAGCAATATATAAAGCAACTCTAGACAAGATATTCGAAATTAATAAGATAATTAATCGAATACTAAGACAATTAGTTTGCGTTGTCTTAAGACAAATAAAATTCTTATTTAACAAATATATTAAAAAAGAAATGCAATTATCTTATTTCAAAAAGACAATTATAATAATGTTGCAAAAATCAGAAAAGAAAAACTATTTAAAGTTGTCGTCTTTTAGATTTATAGTATTGCTTGACACGCTAAATAAGATGCTAGAGTTAATAATATTAAAGCGTCTTTGCTATATTGTAAAAGCACACGATACTCTATTTAATATACAAATAAAGATCAAAAAATAGCGTTTAATTAATATTGTGTTACAATAAATTATTGAAAAGATGCATACAATATAAAGTAATTAAAAGAAAAAAGTAGCTTCTTTACTAAGTCTAAATGTGTCTAATATATTCGAAAATATATTGCATACTAAACTACTATATAATATAAGAAAAAAAAGAGTTTCAACTTGTTTGCTCAATTAAGTAATTAATTTTCTAAAGAAACAACGTATTATATTGATTATCGAAGACTATACAATAAAGAAGCAAGAAACAAACATCGATATATTGCAAGACTTCTCTTTATTTCTAGTATTATACTTATTTTATAACGCAAATCTCTTAAAACAATGCAACAATATTAGATTGCAAGTTAGCGTTATAAGCTTTGTAAACAACGTTAATATACTAATATATAAAGAGTTGACTAAATGCAATTGCAAAATGCTAAGTTAAATATACAACAAATACAAATAATAAGTATACACTTATAACTTTAAATTCGCGAAAAAGAAGTATAAATAAATTTACTTCTTACGCACTTTAAAGAGATTTGATATAAGTGTTAATATAATACTAGCAAAGCACAAGATAATTGTTAAGTTTAATATTAGAATACTAAGAGTTTAACTTAACTCAAAACTTAAATAAAAAGCTTATCTACAACAAGTAAAGACAAAGCTAGTTATCAAATATAAAGAGATCTTAATAATAGAGAGCTTAGTTTTTAACATATTTATAGACGTCGAAAAACGCAAATACATTGCGATAGAGAAGCTTGTTATAGTATATAATGTTGTTATATAATATATCTTGTTTATTATTAAAAAAGCAAGAAAAGAAGTTGTTACAAAGCTATAATTTATACAAGAACAAACATTTGTTATATTATTTATATCTATAAGACAACTTTTACAAAAGTCTTATAGATCGAAATTAATATGCTTTCTATTAATATTTATCTAAAGAAACTAATATAGAGATTGATAGTTATTATGAATGTAAAAGAATTCGAAAAAATTATTAATGTAACAATACTATACATACGCAACAATTTAATGTTAAAAAAAGAACAAAAGTTAAAGCTAAAAATAATATCTTTGCAACTTGAGAAAAAATAAATACAAACAATATTAAAATTAATAACAACTTTGTAATAGCAATTATATATTGCAATCTTGTAAATAAAGTTTTCTAGAAGAATTATTGTTTGCAATAAGAAAGTTGTTAAAAAGAAATATAACGCAAATCGCTTAAATCTATATTAATAAGTTTATTTTAACAAGAGCAAATACAATAATAATATTATTGCAATTTTAATCGAAGCAAATTAAAGTATCGAAAAGCGCTTCGAGAATATCGATATAACACTAACTTATTATAACAAACTCGAGAAACTTATAAGAGCAACAAAGAAGTTAACAAAATACTATAAGATTATTTCTAACTCGAAAGAATAAATCTACAAAATATACTTAAACAATTAAGTCTTAATTAAGATTATAAGAAAGATAAAATTAATATCGAATTAAATGCAATTAAGATACATATAAAGCGCGTGCAAGATAATTTGATATTGCAAGACAATATTAAAACTATATTAAATATTAAGATACAAGAGCATAAAAAATAATAAAATTGCTAACAAGATTGTCGACAAGATATACAAATAGCTTCTCTTTCTTATTAATTAAATAACAAGCAAACTTGTTATTAAAAAAGCACTTATTTAGAATAAGACTCAAAAAGAGTAGCAACGCAAATAATTAAAAAACAAGAATAGCGCAAAATATCGCAAAATTGTATTAGAGATTATATATAAATATATGCAATTGCACTTCGATTATCTTAAATTATACAATTTACTTCTTATTTAATTAAAAACAAGCAAAATCGACTTTAATTAATTTTCATATAAGTATTGCGTTTTTAATATTACAACAAATATATATAAATTTAATTAAGAATATATAATTATTAAATACGTTCTTTTAATATATTTGATATAGCAACAAAAAAGAATTTAAATACTATAGAAAACTAATATTATAAATCTAAGACAATTACTAGACAAAGCAAAACTTGCTATTGCAACAATATAAATAACTTTATCTATTAATCTAGTAAAGCAATTTTAGACAACAATATTGCTAAAAATACTTAAATCTTCTTAGATTTATAGAGTTTTTGTTTGAAGAATTTTCTTGTATTATAAATATTATATTATTAAAGAAGAAGACGCAATAATATTAAGACAACATTGCGCAAAGAGAAATAATTGTAAATTTAAATTAAATAAACTTTAATTAATTGAATCTTAATCTAGAAATATATAGTTTTACATAGATTTCTAGAGATATTAAATCAAGTATAAATTAAAAAAAAAAAAAATCTAATATATTAACTAGTTAAAGAACTATTTGTACGCAATACTAGTTACAAATTTATTAATATTACTTGTAATATTTAGCAAAGTTAGGTATTCTTTATTTTATTTTAAGTTGTTGCAAACCTATTGTTGTTATTGTTTGTTCAAATATATATAATTTAATCTAAGCAATAATAGCAACAACGCAACAATATCTTATTGCTTAAATAATTATAAATAATTATAATTAATTAATGCAAAAGAGATAAATATAATTAATATAATAAATTAACATACTTAGATTGCAATTATATATTGTATTTTTTAATTTTATTTATTTATATATATTAAAATATATAAATAAGTAATAATACAATAAGCAAATATTATACAAAAGATATAAAATAATAATACAAAAATAAAACAAAAAAAATTAAAAAAATTATATATTTTATAAAAGTTAAAATATATAATAATTTTATACAATATATTTTACAAAAATTAAAATATATAATAACTTTGTACAAAGTTTTATAAAAATTAAAATATATAATTAAAATATATAAAATATTTTATAAAAGTTAAAATATATAATAACTTTTTAAGAGTTTTATAAAAGTGGAAATATATAATAACTCTATATATAAAATATTTTACAAAAATCGAAATAAAAGGCATAAAATATACAATAATTTTTTAAAAATTCTATAAAAGTTAAAATATATAATAACTTTATATAAAATAAAAATTAACAAAAAGAATTTTAATGCAAAGATTTTGCATATTTTTTAAAATTATTTTCGAAATAATATCTCTATATAATTGCAAAAATTTATAAAGAAAAATTTCGATTTTTTCAAAAAATTGTTTTATTAAATATTAAATATAATATTAATAAGAAAATATACAAATTAAGAAAAATATATAAGTTTTATATTATTAATAATAAATTTTCTTAATATTATAATTATTACAACAAAGAAATAAAAGAAAAAGCAAATTTAAATTTTTAAATTTTTTTCGATTGCAAATTATATAAATCTTGTATAAACTTTAACAAGTAATAAATCGAATATAAATTAAAAAAAAAACTAAAAAAAACTAGTATATTGTTATATATTAATATAATTCTCAATATAATTAATACAATAAAGTCTTTTAATATAATAGAGATAAATTGTATTTTTTTTATTAATTTATACTCGATTTATTATTTGTTAAGATTTATACAAAATCTATATAATTTGCAATCGAAAAAAAACTAAAAATTTAAATTTATCTGTTTTTTTATTTCTTTGTTGTAACAATTATAATATTAAAAAAAAAACTATTAACAATATAAAATTTGTATATTTTTCTTAATTTGTACGTTCTTTTATTAATATTGTGCTTAATATTTAATAAAACAATTTTTTAAAAAAATTAAAAATTCTTTTTATAGATTTGCGCAATTATATAAAAGCATTATTTCGAAAACAATTTTAAAAAATATACAAAATTTTTGTATTAAAATTCTCTTTGTTAATTTTTGTTTTATATAAAGTTATTATATATTTTAACTTTTAAAGAATTTCTAGAAAATCATTATATATTTTATATATTTTGCTTTAATTTCTATAAAGTATTTTGTATATAAAATTATTATATATTTTGATTTTTGTAAAACTTCTAAGAAGTTATTATATATTTTAATTTTTGTAATTATATTTTAATTTTTGTAAAACTTTGTATAAAATTATTATGCATTTTAAATTTTATAAAATATATTATATAAAATTATTATATATTTTAACTCTTATAAAATATAGAGTATTTTTAATTTTTTTTTATCTTATTTTTATATTATAATTTGGTATTTTTTATATAATATTTGTTTGTTGTATTGTTGTTTATTTATATATTTTAATATATATAAATAAAAAAAATTAGAAAATATAGTATGCAATTGCAATTTAAATATACTAATTTGTTATATTAATTATATTTATCTTTTTTGTATTAATTAATTGTAATTAAAAATAATAATTTAAACAATAAAATGTTATTGCGTTGTTATTATTATTGCTTCGATTATATTATATATATTAAAACAAATAGCAACAACAATAACTTTGCAATAACTCGAAATAAAACAAAGAATATTTAATTCTATTAAATATTGCAAGCAATATTAATAGATTTGTAATTAATATTGCGTACAAGTAGTTCTCTTGCTAGTCTATAGATTGAATTAATTAACTATAGAAGTTATATAGAAAGAAAAAAAGACTTTTTTGTCTCGAAAGAATGATAAAATTTTGAAGTCTATAAGTTAAAGAGTACAGTTAAACAATTTAAACAAGTCTATGTATATATTTAAGAACATAATAATTGCAAAAATATAATTGTTTATTGTTATTATTAATTTTAATAGACAAAAAATGCGTCTTTAAGTATCAAATTATTAAATAAACAATTATTAATTCTACAAATATCTACTTAAGACAAATATCTACTATATCGATTCTTCTTTATATAATATATTAATAATTTAACAATTTATTGTCCTAATTGTAAAGCAAAAATTAAAAATATATTGTATAAAGTTTTTACGTCAAATTTAATAATAAATTCGACAAAAGTTGTCTTATTAATTTTATTATTAAGTTACGTAACTAGAAATTACAAACAAACAATAGAAATATATTGTTTTTATAGTAATACAATTGCTTTAGCATTTCTTAAAGTATAGTATAGAAGATTTGTTTGTAATAATTGTTTATGCAAGAAAAGTTACAAATAGATTTGCAAGAAATATAAAGTAGCGACGTTAATAAAAAGTTTATAAATTATAATTTTTATCTTTTTGACAAAATTATTAATTTAGAAGTCGATCTAATTAAGTAAAAATAAATTAGTTAAAATTAAAGTTAAGATTAAAATTAAAGTTAAAATTAGAAGCAAAATTAGATTTAAAATCAAAAATTATCTCTCTTTCTATATATATATATATTAATACAAAGACGAACATAAAAGCAAGCTTCTAATTTATATCTATTACGTTAAAAACTAAATAAATAGAAAATATAATTGTAGCAAGTACAAATAAGCAAGATATGTTTGTATTTAAAAGATTAAAAAAGATTGCAATTAAGAATTGTAAAAAGAAAAACGCAATTTTACTATTATTTGTATTTATCTTAGAATATTTGAATAACTTTATATTAATTACAAAGAGCAATTACGTATTTAATATAACAAAAACAATTTTAAAATCTATAGATATAGATTTAAAAATTTAAAAATTTAACAAAGTTAAACTCGAACTTAACAAATCTAATTTTGCGATTAAGAAAGATACAATAATTATTAGTCAAATGTATAATTAGCAATCAAAAATAAATAAATCTAAATATACAAATTAACAAAGCGAAAAAAAAAGATTCCAAAAAATTTACTATAACAAAAATTATTATAACAAAAATTGTTAAATAAAGAAACTTTTTGAAACTAGCTATAAAACATATAGCAAAAATATTTAATTATTACTATATTTATATGATAAAACAACGCATTAATTGTTTGAAGAAATTATTCGAAACAAAATTAAGTTAATTAATAAATTGTTTGAGCAATTTAAATTCGACAAAAGTGCAAAATGTTTAGAAGAAAATTATCAAAAACTTAAATTACGTAATAGACGTAAATTAAGTTAATATATTGTTTTCGCGTTAGTTTATAATCAATTTTACAAATAATTGACTTGTATAATTTACTGGAAAAGCTAAAACGTAAACAAAAATAATTGACAAATTTAAAAAAAATATCTATAAAACTTAAATATAACAAATTTTTTTCAATATTTAAATTTTTTTAAAACCAAAAATAAGAGACAAGCGAATTATTAAAAAAAAAGAGATAATTTTAAAAAACACCCAATAGTATTAATAAAGCAATAGAGAAAGCAGTTGTATATATTGTAGCAAAATCGATTAAAAGTATATTTATAATAATTATTATAATTGAAAAATTAAATACAAACAAACTACTAGAATAAAAAGAGAAATAAAAACTATTGTTTTTTAACGTTACAATAAAGTGTAATATCAAATAACACAAAATAATACTATATACTATTTCTATAGATATTGTAAAAAATAAAAACTTGCTACAAGATTTGCAAAATAATTTAAAGTTATTTAACAATATTAAGTTTATTAATAATTTTGTATAAATATTGTTAAATACAAATAGACCTTAAAAGAAATATATATCGATAGTAATTATTTTCGAAATAAAAATAAAAATACTAAAAGTAATTAAAAAAGATAAAATTTACGTATAAGAGAAAAATCTTAGAATTGTAAAGTACAAAAACGCAGAATCTAGCATACAATGTTATAAATGCTAATTTTATAAACATTTAATTAAAAGATACAATAAAGAGACTAAATGTGTCTATTGTAAATAAAATTATGCGTCTTAAAGTTATAAATACTTTATATATATTAGAAAACAATTATATGCTTATTTAAATTTAAAATGTGCAAATTGTAAAGAGACATATATTGTTATTAGTACAAAGTATGTCTACTATAACAAAAATAGATTAAACAATATTAATAATAACTTATTACAAGTAAACAATTAATCTTAATATTGAAAAATTCTACAATATAATTGTATTAAAAGTAAATTTATTATAAAATTATATCTACAAAACGCAATTAAAATAGCAAATATTATGCTTATTTAGAAATTTTAAGTATATAACGAAACGTACAATACAAAATTAAATTATCTCAATTTCTCGAGAATATATTGAATTTATAAAGACTATAAATCTAGAGTAGCAATATATGTATTTAAAACAATTATAAATGTCAATTATATATTAATACTAGATTTAATAACAAATTCTAATATACAATTAGTTGTTATTAACAATAATGTCTTAAATAATAGTATTGTACTACTATATATTTATAAAGAAAGAAGTTAAAGTTCTAAGTTTAATATTTACACTATAAATGGATTTTAACAAAATATTAATTAAAAAGCACAAAAAAGCTTATTTTAATAAAAGATTTAAACGCACGTTATTTTCAATAAAATAACTAAGCTGTCAATTTGTTATATTCTTCTATATTAACAAGTTAATTAAGAGAAAACAAAAAAAATTAGTAAATACATCGATAATTCGGGAAACCCTATTAATAGTGCTATTAGTAGCTAATAGCTATTTAGTAGAATAGTCGATGTGCTAGCTCTAAAATTATAAGCGCAAGATTTAGTTGCGATTAGCAGAATTAGCAGACGCGTTACTAACGTCTAATTCGCGTCAAGACCTAGTTTGCGCATTGCTAAGATTTACGAGCGCAATTATCTGCGAGCGCGATCAATTACGCACTATCAATCACGCATGTAGAGAGCTCTTTATGAGCGAATTGCTTCCGCGTAGAAATTCTCCGAATCGTTCGATTCTACTATACAAATTACTATAGTGTAAACGAGTAGCAAGCGAAGACGTAAGCAAAGCATTGCGAAAGTTCATGCGCATCTCGAATATTAAATTGGATCTCTGTTAAGCAAACGCGCTACTAAATAAACTCTAAGTCAACCAATAGTCAAATTAGCAATATTTGCAACTAGCACTTTCTAAGCAAAGATTCTAGAATTGCCAATGTATGTTAAATATTAGTACGCAATATAATATAAATACTATTAAAGATTTTGTTATAGATTTAGTTTTTGTGTTAACAAATTTAATTAGCGAAATTACAAATTGATATATAGATAAAAAAGCAAATATTGAATTAGATTAGGAGATTATTAAATACGAAATAACTACAAATAAATAATAGAAAATAAAAAATTTAATTACTACGTTATATAATATTTTTAAAGCAAATTAGAAGGTTTTTAATATATATTTGAATGCAAATAAGACTAGATAAATAACGAATATTTATTTTTTCAAATTTAGATTAAAAAGTTTAAATATTGACTCTAAAATTTAAAGAATGTATAAATAAATTTATTTTAAAGCAAAAATTAAGCTTTAGATTAAAGTCTTAATAAATAGAGAAGCTAGAAATTTTACGCAAGAAAATCTTTACTGCACGTTATTAATAAAGAAAATTTCGAATTAATTAAGCTTAAAACGCAATTACAAACGCCAAAAATAGATATTTCGAAATTATTAGAAAGTGCAAAAAATTCTTATAAACGAAATTGTTAAGCGAGACAATCGACAAGAATATGTTTCAAGCATATAAGTATACAAAACAACGCAATGTCGAGATATTGTTATTAATTAAGAATATCGATAAAAATTAAGCAATAGAATTTGAGATCAAATACGAACCATTTTTGCAAGCAAAATATTCAAAATTATCTATAATCTCTATAGATGCAAATATTGCAAAATATTGAAAATCTTAGAAATAATTAAATACTAAAGTAGAAGAAATAAAAAATGCTATTTTTACATTGTTTTTTGAGAAAGCATTTGAATTAAATTGTATAACGTTCTTAATATTGCAAAAAGTCTACAAAACAGCTTTAAAGCTATTTAATGCAATATTTATAACAATTATAGACGCTAGATATTATTCTAAATGCTAGCGAGAAGAAATAGACGTTATTTTACATAAATCTAGCAAAGATAAAACAATACCTAAAGAATATAGAATTATTACGCTTCTCAATTGTCTTGTTAAAATAACAAAAAAGACAATTGTCACAAGAATTGCATATTTGGTAGAAAACTTACTATATAACAAAGATATTTTGAATTACAAGCAAATAAGAGACAAAAAATAGAAATCGACTATAGATATTCTATTGAATCTAGTATATAACGCACAAATAGTCAGAAATAAAGACAACACTCTATTTTGCTCGCTTATAAACGTTAAAGAAGCTTTTAATTACGTATCTTTTATACAGTTGATCAGTATACTAAAAAAACTTAATATATTACGCAATATTATTAATTGAGCTATTTGTTTTTTGCAAGAACGAGTAATCAATCTAATATTAAATAAAAACAAACAAAAATCAAAATAGATTGTTAAAAGAATACTTCAAGAATTATTAATATTATTAATATTATTAATATTGTTTTTGATTTATATACAATTTCTATTTTTACAAATTAGATCAAGATATAACGTATCTATTTCTAGTTATATAGCAATATATATAGAAGAACGCAATATAGTTAAAAATGTTACAAAATTTTAACGTGCAATTGAAATAATTTTTATAAGTTAACAATAATTTAGTTAAATTCGATAACGCCAAAATAGAGCTTATTTATTTCTTAAAAAAGAGAAAAGATTCTATAAAGTCTATTTTATTATTAGATAAAATAATTGTTAAATCAAAAGATTGCGTAAAGTAATTAGACATCTAGTTAGATAAAAAACTTAACTTCAAGAAATACGTTATTGAAAAGATTAATGCAACAAAGAGAGCAATATATTCTCTATTAAGACTATTGAATTTTGAATAAAATCTAAATGCAAATACAAATAAAAAACTCTATTTAATATGCGTTACATTAGTAAGCAACTACGAGACAAAAATAAAATAAAACAAACAAGCAAATTATATTTACAAATTTTAACAATTGCAATCTATAACTTTAAGAAATTTTTCCAAAGCTTTTAGAATGTTATCAATTGTTATTATAGAAATAGAAGCGAAACTATCTTTGATAAAGTTGCAATTTCAATAGAAATACAATAAATATACAATTAGATCTTTTTTTTTATATTTCTTTATTGAGTGTACGCAGTCTTAGACTATAGCACTATGTAGTCTATATATATTGAGCTAGTATATTACGTAACTCTAGTTATTTTCCTAATATTGTTATATATAGTATGTCAATCGATTCTAGTGCTCGCTAGCACATTGTTAAAATGCTCAAAAATTTCTCTCTCTTTATTCAATCTTCTTTGTCATCTTTAAAATTTACTTTCTTGTTGTTATTTTAGTCTTTTTCAAATAGTTCAAAGCACACGCTATGTCTTTTTGAATCGAAAACAATATTTTTATAGTTAAAACTTTAATTTCGAGCGTTCTTTCTATTAAGCTTTGTTTGTTTCAATAATATTTGTAATTTAATATTACATATTATAATATTTGTGTATCTTTGCATGTGTTTGTATATTTAGAATTGTTTACTTTGTCTTGTTTGACTAAGTGTTGTCAAAAATATCTATATTCGAACTTTATTTGCATAAATGTTGCAAAGGTAAGTTTGTCAATGCTTTTAAAAGATTTTTTCTTTGCTTTCTTAATATTTGATATCTCTAAAATATGCTTAATATAATATTTGTCTTTGTTAGTCTTTTGCTATTTTGTTAATTAATTGTATTTCGTTTTTTTGTCGATTTGTTTTCTTAAATGCGAAATTGTAATTATAGAGTCTATATATGTTAATTTCGTTAATTTCGTTGTCTCTTTTGTTAATTTGTTTATTTTCTTGTTTCTAATAACGCTTGTCTTGACAAGAATTTACAAAATATGTGTTTTGCATTCTCTATTATTTAATTCGATTAAATTACGTTTAATCTAATCTTGAATTTTTGCAAAATCTTAATTTTAAATATTTTGCAATTTCTTTAATGTTAATTGATTGTCGATAAAAATCTAGATATTAACATTTCGTCTTTTTAATTGTCGATAAATTGAAACTATATATACAATTGTTATGTATTTTGCATCTAGTATAGTTACATACTTCTCTAAATCTTGATTGTAATTGTTTGTCGTATTTAATTCTTGCAAAAAACAAACTTCTATTTCGACGCATTTTAACAATTGAAATTTCTTTTTCGAAGTTCTATTTTGTAATCTAGATTTATTAATATATATTATAATATTTTTCTTGTTTTAAACTAGCTTAATCTTTAAAGTATAATAATTCTTCTTTGTTATTTTTAATTTTTCGAACTTTTGTTAAATTTCAATCAAATCTTTAATTCTTATAGTTCAAGAAAAATCTTGAAATAATAAATCGATTGTAGTTATATAATTTATTATGTCTTTTATTTTATTTAGCACTTTGCGCATTTGTATAGAATATTTTTGACTTTTTTTCCTAGATTTTTTGATTTTAATTGATAAATTTGCATCTATAGATTCTATAGACTTCTTTTCGTTTCAATTCAAATATTCTTTTTTGTTAATTTTTGTTCTTGTATTGTATTATAATATAAAAGAGCTAGAAATACGCATTCTTGTTCAATAATTCTCTATTAACGTTGCTAGTCTAATTGTATATTTGTTGCATTTCTATCGCAATCGCAAGTCTACTAAAAATAATTTTGCTTCTATTTTTATAGTAGCAACTAAGAACGTTTTAAACACTTTTAGAATCTTTCTTAACATTATAGATTGCAGTTGCTAAAATTTGTAAATATAATTTGTTTGTTTGTTTTATTATATTTTTATTTTATAGTTGCTTATTAACATAACGTATGCTAGATATAACTATCTACTAGCGTTTGCAATTAGATTTTATTTAGAATTCAATAGTCTTAGCAACAAATGCATTGCTCTCTTTATTGCATTAATCTTTTTAGTAACGTGTCTCTTAAAACTAAGTTTTCTATTTAGTTAAACATCTAACTACTTAATGTAATCTTTTAATTTTATTATTGTTTTATTTAATAGTAAAACAAGCTCTATAGAGTTCTTTCTTTTTTTTAAGAAGTAAATAAGCTTTGTTTTAATATCGTCGAATTTGATTATATTCTTACTAGCTTATAAGAACGCTATTTTGATTACACGTTAAAGTATTGTAACATTTTTAACTATATTGGATTTCTTTATATATATTGCTACGTTGTCAATATAATTAGAGATAAATATATTGTATCTTGTTCTAATTTATAAGAACAAAAATTGTATATAGATTAAAAACGATATTAACAAAATTAATAATTCTTAAGATATTTTTGTTTCAACTTGCTTTAACTTTTGTTTGTTTCTATTAAATACTAAATTAATAACTTGTTCTTGCAAAAAACAAGTAACTTAATTGATTATATTAATTAATATATTAAGTTTCTTTAGTATATTAGTTAATTAAACTAGCGATATGTAATCAAAAGCTTCTTTTATGTTTATAAGCAAGCAAGATAGTATATTGTCTTTGTTCTTAATTATTTGTGCGTCGTATACTAGATTTAGAACAACATCTATAACTAATTTTTGTTTTTTGTCTTCTATTTGCTTGTAATTTAAAATATCTTTGTTATATAAAGAGTTTTTAGTTAAGTAAGCGATTTTTGCGAGTTATAGCTCAACTTGAATGCAAATTTCCTACCTGGAACAAGCTTATCTCAAATAGAAATTCTTATTCGAGGAAAGCTTTGTTTATGCTAAGTCTATGCTCAACATAAATCGAGCTTAACAAAGCCAAAAAAATAAAAATAAAAAAATAAATTGCGCTTTTTAAGTCTAGTATATGCTCGATATATACAATGCTTAAAAAAGAAAAGCTTAATTTTTTTATATTGAAAATGCGTCAAAGATACGTTGTACATATCTAATATATACTAGATATATAAGTTAATCTTCTTATTATATTGAGCATTTGTAATTTTGTTCGATTTCTAAAACTTAAAATAAGCTAGATTTATGCTCAATATAGTTAATAGCAAATAAAATAAAAATTATTAGCTTAATTTTGAGCACGCAATTTCGATACATCTATATAGTACGCAATTTAAATATAGATTTAGTATTACTATAATATATATTAAGACTATATAAGATTTAAGCGCAAGTTGCGCATTAAGTTTCTAGTATATTTTGCAAAATTAAAATACAATTGTTGCGTCTTTTATCTTTATCTTTTCTAAATATTTGTAGCAATCTAGTATATACTTCTAATTTTATCGATAGATATATAGTATAAATCTAGCATATTCTTTGATTTTATTGCTTCTAGTATCTTAGTATATACGTCTAGGGCTTCCTACTAATAAAAACAACAGTTGTACAATAGTTGTACATCGGTTGAACAATAGAAATCTAGATATTTTATAGTTGTTCAACGATTATTCAACGGTTTAAAGTTAGAAATTTAGATTTTCTATAGTTGAACAACGATTGGACAACGGTTTAAGACTAGAAAGCTAATTTTTCAATAGTTGAACAACGGTTGAACAACGATTGTTCAACCTATAGATGCTTATAGATGCTAATTTTGATATAAAAAAAATTCGAAAAAATATCTAAGTTCCGAAGCTAGCTCGATTGAGATTTCGACTATTAGAGTGTCGAGTAGTAAAGTATGTAAATCGTTGATTCGTCAATGCGTAAAGTCGTTAAGACGTTTTTCTATTAACTCTATTAATAGTTTAGAGTTTAAACTTAAATTTAAAGTTTTAATTTATTTCGAGAAGTCTCTATTTTAATCACTATCAATGCTATTAAGTTATAAATAAAAAAATCACGTGATTTGCAAAAAACATATACGCGTAAGTGACCCCCCCATCTATATCTCCCTTATACATCTCTCTATTAGTCTAGTACTTAGGAAGTCTAATTAATTATAATTTTTTTTCGATTTAAATTTTTTTTTAATCAATCGTTGAACAACTATAGTTCAACCTATCTATAGTTTAATTGCGATTGGTGATTGTTGGGGCATCCAACGATTGAACAACCGAAATTTAGGATTTTTCTAGTTGTTAATCGGTTGAAAAACGGTTTTCCAACGATTTTCCAACGGTTTTTCGACGATTTTTCGATAGTTGTACTACGATTGTACAACGATTGAATTTTTCACTAGTCTAGCTATACTATATTTAGTATAAATATTTTTGCAATTTAGCTTACTAATCTTAAAATATATTACAACAATTTTAATATAACAAACGTAAAGAATTTGTCTTTCTAAAGTATTATTACAATAAGTATAGCATATGCAACGTTTACATCTAGTATATACTAATTATATACTTAAGAGTTTTATTTGAATTTGAATTCTAATTTTGTAATTAAATATAAGCGTTCAACTATAACACAATTTTATACTAATGTGCGTTATTATAATTTGTAATTTATTAAGACGCAAAAATAATTAATATTAATATATATTAAGTTTGCGTTAATTGTTCGATTTGTATACTATAATTTTGTATCGAAAAATAAAAAACATTTAATTTAATAAATCTATAAAATTAGTTTACAAATAATATAAATTAAGTAAAAGTTTGTTTTATAAATTTCTTATATAGCAAACTCTTAATTTTTGTATACGCAAATTATAAATTTGAAATATATATAATATATACGTTAATCTTGTTATTTTTTAAGAAATCTATAATATTAAATCTTTGTGCAATACTTTAATTGCGCATTAATATTTATTGTATATATTAATTAAGTAAAAGATTATTAAAGATTATTAATATTCTTAAGTTTAACTCTATTGTACGCTAAATATATATATAGTATATTCGAATATATATATTTGCAATATTTAATTTCGAAATATTTGAAACTTTAATATTAGATTTTGTTTGCTTTATCTTTTTTCTTAATTTTTAAAAATAAAAGAGCAACTTAAGTAATCTTAAAGTTAGTTGCAATAACAAAAAATTAAATCTAGTTTTAATATAAGTTAAAATTATATTATACTTAAATTAAATATACGCTAAATATATATATATTAATTAATGCTCTAATAAATACATTAATTAAGATCTCGATTAATATTGTGCTTTTTTTGTATACAAAATAAAGAATTCTCTTTAAATATATACATAAATATGCTAGAATATTTTAATAATTTTGCACTTCTAATACAATTACTTAATTGCGTTCTTCGAAGATAATTGCAATTTTGTTGACATTAATAAAGCTTTGCATATAATAAATATTAATTTAACATACAATAGATATAAAATATAAAAGAAAATCTATCTTCTTAAGTTTTATAAGCAATAATATGTTAAAACTATTAAGATTTTAATTATTTAATATATTTTAATTTTTTTAATTGTTTATAAAAGTATTATTGTTAACATTTTAATCACTTAATATTGTATTCGATTTAAAAGTATTAATATTATTAAGATTTAAAATCTATTTAGATGTTTAGCAAATATCTAGTATATAATAAGCATAGAGTAAATCTTAATTTTATTTATTTATTGCAAAATTGCTTGTTAATCTTGATTTGCAAGATTCTCAAATATAAAAGAATCCTTTTTGCTAGAAGATATATAGATATCGAAGACAAAGAAATTGCTAGTACTATCGAAAGATATATTGCTATTAAGATTTGAATTAAATAACTAAGCTTAAATATAATATATGTGCAAAATAAGTAGCTAAATTGCGCAAATAAAAAATTATATCGAACTTATATTACGTCTAAGAGCAATTTATATTATAACAAAATTTAGATCTTGTAATGCAAAAATCTTGTTTTTAAATTTTAATTAATTGCGCATTACAAACTTTATACAACTCTAAAAATACAATAGATATAAAAAATTAAATTTATGTTTAGTATATATCGAAAAAAGCAGAACTCTAAGTATTAATTTTTACTTAATATTGAATAAAGAAATCTATACTCTATATAAGCTATATATATATTTGTCAAAATAATAGATAATAGAACACTTAGTTACTATGTAGAAGTTAAGAGACTTGCTCAACTATATATATTGATTGATGCTATTCGACTCGATTACGTAATGTTAAGTCGAGTAATGTTGAATCAAGTAGTACTTAACACTAGATTAGATTAAGTATAATATTTCGACACTTCTATTTAATCTAAGTCTAGAAATTAGCTCTTACATAAATTATAAATTATATTTTATATTTTATTAAATTTAAAATTTATCTTAAAACTTCTAAGTCTCGAGCATCTTTCTAGTAGAAGTAAAAAAAGTATATAAAAGTTTGTTGTTAACAATTTATATGCAAATATATATATGTTTACGTCTTTAAGATTTAATAGAACTCGAAGAATATATAGAAGACAAAATTTATATTAAGAGTTATGCAAACGTCGTCAATAGTACTTAATAACTATACTAGTAGAACAAAAGAACAATAAGTGCAAATTTAAATAAACAATACAAAGATTAATAACAATAGATATAACAACTATCTAGTTGCGAGTTATTTAGATAACTAAGTCTAGTATCTATATTTAAGATTATAAATAATTTAGTTATTAAGTTAATTTAAGAACTTGTTAGAATACTTTAAATGTATTACGAGGAAAAGCTTTAATTAGCTTGTCAATTATTTGCTTCTTAACAAAGATATATTTTAGCTTAATTTAGTTATTCGCGATTTTTTTGCGAACAAATTAAGTTTAAATATTTATATATTTTGTTCGAACATATTGCGCAAGATTCTTAGCAAGTACTATTGTCTTCTAGTTGTTGCAATATATAATAACAATAACTAGACACAACGCAAAAGTTGTCAAAAGAGAAATTTTAATAACAACAAAAGTTCTAGACGTAAGCGATAATAATAAAAATAAATAAAATAATTGCAACTACTTTAACAACGCTTAAAGTTAAATAATCTTCTTAACAACTTGCGTTTGCTTAATATACTTAACTTCGCAAATAAATAGAGCAATAGTTTATTAACAAGTTATAGCTCAATCTAGATGCAGATTTCCTACTCGAGACAAGCTTATTCTAGATAGAAATTCTTACTTGAGAAAAGCTTTATTTATGCTATGTTTATGCTTAATATAAATCGAGCTTAATAAAGCAAAAAAATTAAAAGTAAAAAGATAAATTGCGCTTTTTAAATTTAGCATATGCTCGATATATACGACACTTAAAAGAGAAAAGCTTAATTATTTTATATAAAAGACGCATTAAAAATACGTTGTATATATTTAATATATTCTAGATATATAAGTTGATCTTCTTATTATATTATATACTTGTAATTTTGTTCGATTTCTAAAACTTAAAATAAGCTAGACTTATACTTAATATAGTTAAACAACAAATAAAATAAAAACTATTAGCTTAATCTTAAATGCGCAATTTCGACGCATTTATATAGTACGCAATTCAAATATAGGTTTAGTATTATTGTAGCATATATTAAGATTATATAAGATTTAAGCGCAAGTTGCGCATTAAGTTTCTAGTATATTTTACAAAATTAAAGTACAATTGTTGCGTCTTTTATTTTTATCTTTTTTAAATATTTGTAGCAATCTAATATATACTTCTAATTTTATCGACAAATATATAGCATAAATTTAGTATATTCTTTGATTTTATTGCTTCTAGCATCTTAGTATATATTTAGTATAAGTATTATTGCAATTTAGTTTGCTAATCTTAGAGTATATTACAACAATTCTAATATAACAAATGCAAAGAATTTGTTTTCTCTAAGATACTATTATAATAAGTATAGTATATACAATGTTTAAACCTAGTATATACTAATTATATACTTAAAAGTCTTACTTTAATTCAAATTTTAATTTTATAATTAAATATAAATGTTTAACTATAATACAATTTTACGCCAAATATATATTAAGTTTATATTTAGCGCAAGTAAAATATATTTAAAGAGATAACAAACTCAATAAAGAGAAACTTTTTGTTGCAACTTAATTTATGCTAAGTATTAGCAATATTTATTATTAAAGTTAAAAAGAATAATAGATAATTTACAATTTAATTAAATTTAAGTTTAGCATATATTAAATATTATTTAAATTATAACTTAATTTGAATGTAGATTTTTTACTCGAAACAAGCTTATCTTGAATAAAAATTCTTATTTAAGAGAAACTTTGTTTATGCTAAGTCTATGCTTAGCATAAATCGAACTTAAAGAAGTAGAAAAATTAAAAATTGTAAAAGACGCGTTAAAGATACGTTATATACATCTAATATATATTAGACATATAAGTTGATCTTTTTATTACATTAAGTACTTGTAATTTTGTTCAATTTCTAAAACTTAAAATAAGCTAAACTTATGCTCAACATAGTTAACAACAAGTAAAACGAAAATTATTAACTTAATTTTGAGTGCGCAATTTCGACGCGTTTATACAACATGCAATTTAAACATAAATTTAGCATTGCTATAATATATATTAAAACTATATAAAATTTAAACGCAAGTCGCGCGTTAAGTCTCTAATATATTTTGCGAAATTAAAATACAATTGTCGCGTCTTTTATCTTTATCTTTTCTAAATATCTATAGCAATCTAATATATGCTTCTAATTTTATCGACAAATTTATAATATAAATCTAACATATTTTTTAATTTTATTGTTTCTAGCATTTTAATATGTATTTAATATAAATACAATCGCAATTTAGCTCGCTAATCTTAGAGTATATTACGACAATTCTAATATAACAAACGCAAAGAATTCGTCTTCTCTATAATATTATTACGATAAGCATAGCATAGACAACGTTTACGTCTAGCATATATTAATTATATACTTAAGAATTTTATTCTAATTCGAATTCTAATTTTGTAACTAAATATAAACATTCAATTATAGCATAATTTTATATCGAACATATATTAAGCTTATATTTAGCGCAAGTAAAATACAATTAAGAAGATAATAAATCTAATAAGAAGAAATTTCTTATTACAACTTAATTTATACTAAATATTAACAATGCTTATTGTTAAAGTTAAGAAAAACAATAAGCGATTTACAATTAAATTAAATTTAAGCTTAATATATATTAAGTATTATTAATTGCGTCAAATTTTAAAACTTGAATCTTTTCGTTTAATTTTATTGTATAAGTTGCATAAATTTAATTGCGACTTTGTATATATTAAATATAAGCAAATACAATTGTACAATAACATCGATTACTTAAATGTGTAAAATAACTTTTATTGTTATCAATTGTTAATTATTCGTATATATAGTTATAGTTTTATTTATGTTCAATTTATATTAAATTAAAATTAAAATTAAGTTATGTTATTACTAAAGAACATATTATATTAAAGCGAATAAACAAATATCTTAACTATTAATATATATTATATGAGCTAAATATATGCAATTACGAATTTAAATATAAGAAATATTTTTACAAATATGCGTTATCTAATAAAGAAATGTATGTTTCTTTTATACTTAATATATATTAAATTTATGCTAATTTAATACTTTGAAACTTTAAATTAGATTCGACAAATAACAAGATGCAAATTACTTTACAAAGTCGAAATATAACTTTAATAAATATTGCTCAAGTTAAGTTTATGTCTCGCATAAATATAAGAACATTATTAATACATTTATTTATTAATATGCAAACAATATAAAGCATATTGCGTAAACTAAATTAATATTAAACATATGTTAAACTTATATAAGACAATTATTATAATTAAGAATTTGCGACTCTTTTTAACACACGCTTTTATCGCGAGATAAGCTTATTTTATGCTTGTTATATACTTAATTTATCTCTTAACTTTTTTGTTTTTATACTATATATATAAATGCTTATCTCGTCTTTTAAGACTTTGACAACGCATTAATTATGTATAGATTCGACTTATATTAGATTTGCATTAATACAATTATTAAAGTTATTAATTAATTATTGTTTGTCGTCTTTTTTCAAATATTTATCTTTCAACTTAAAGAGTGCTTGTAAGAAATATGCTCTTAATTTAATTTTAAATTATGCTAAGCTTAGGTTAATTTATTCTTAATATCAAATTAATTTTTCGATCGAAAAGCTCGCTTTTGTATATTTTATTATATTAATTTGTACTTAGCATATACTTAAATTATGCGCAAATTAATATATTTATTACAAATATTAAATCTTCGAGTAGATTATTTTAATTATATTTTAAGTTAAGTCTATACTAAGCATATGCTAGCTTGAAAGAAGCGTAAAGAAGAGAAAAAATCTCGTAAAAATAATGCATTTAAAATTTCAAAAATTTTCAAAAATTTATATTTTATTTATGTTTAACATATGCGTAATTAACGAAAAAAGTTAAACGTAATAATAAAAAGTTAAATGCGACAACTAAATCTAATAAAAGAGTTTAAAAGTTGTATATATTACACTTATGTTTACTATATACTTAGAAAAGAATTATAATACTTTTCTTAATTCGAACAAGAGCAAATCTCGCATAATAATTAATTATATTAAAACCATGCTAATTTTATGCTCAATAAATGCTTGCGTCTTAATTAATATTCTAATAACAAGAAAGAGTAAAATATTGTTTGCGAATTTATGTTAAATTTATGTTAAATTTATATGCAACTAATTCTTTCTCAAATAAATTTAATTCTATTAGCGAAAAAAATAAGTGCGATTATCTCTTTATTTACGTTAAAATTATGTTAAGTTTATACTTAGCTAATGCAATTGCTACAAAAACTATCGTTATATTTACAATTAAAAAAGTTAAAGATTAGATTGTTTTTTATCGTACATATTAAACATATGCTAAGTAAAAATTAGAACGCATCGATATAAAGAAGCTTTCTAAATCAATTTACTAAGTCTTAAGCTCAACATATTTTGTATTTAATAATAAGATTCGTCTTAATTAATTGTATGCTCTCTATTATGTCTAGCATATACAACATAGACGATTAAATACTTTTCTTTTCAACTTTAATCTAATAAAATAAGTTAACATTTATTATATGCTTTGCTTTTGCGTAACTACTATTATAATTATAATTTAATAGAAAAATTTCTTTTGTAAATTAATTTGCATTGAAGTTTAATCTATATCTAACATAAAATCTTTATATACTTTATTTAATTTTAAATTAAGACTCTTCTTTTAATTACGTTTAAGCACATATTAAGTCTATATTTTGTTTACGCTTATTATATACTTATTTTATTTATTATTCTAACTTTATATTTACTTCTTTTATTTTTAATATTATTGTTTATAAGATAAAGCTAAACAAACAATTATAATAACTTATCGCGTTATTGTACTTGTTAATTTTAAAAATAATACAAATGTCTTGTATATAATTTTGTCTTCGATTGTTTTTTTTTAATTTTAAATCTTTCAATAAAGTAATAAATCTTTTTTCAAATTAATACTTAACATAAACTCGATATAAGCTAGATTTATACATAATACTTTAAAATCAAATAAAAGTTCTTAAATTATTAATATTATGCAATATTTGTAAAACGAAAATATAAACTTATAAGCTAATTTATCTTTGTTATTGTCTTAATTATTTAATTGATATTGTTAATTTGCTTGCGATAAAATTACGTTCGAAATACACTTTGTGTTGCTAATAATATTAAATTTCTTTAATTTAACAATTTTCTTTGTTAGTTTTTTCTCTTTCTTTTGTAGAAGTTTATTATGTTTTTAACGCATATATTGCATGCATTATTCTTGAACTTAATTTTTAATTTGATGTTTCAATAATATTGCTACGTGTTTTTTGCTCGATTTTAATATATTATTTATAGAGTTTAAGTCTAATTTATGCTTATTGAAGCTAAACAACAATAAACGTTGAATTAATATTTGACGTTTGTCTCTTTTAGATAGTGTCTCTACATGCTAACATAATAAAAAAGACGTTTTAAAATTTTTATCTAATATATGCTAAGTCAATTTTCAACGTTTATCTTTTCTAGATAATGTCTTTGTATATCGACGTATTAAAGAAGACGTTTTAGAATCTTTATTTAACATATGCTAAGTTGATGCTTGACGTTTGTCTCTTTCAAATAGTATCTCTATATATCGACGTAATAAAAAAGACGTTTTAAAATCTTTATCTAATATATATTAAGTCGATGTTCGATATTGATCTTTTGTCGAATAAATAATTCTTAAGTTGCAATTTTAAAGTGTGTAAAAAATCTTGTTATCAAATTTAGATATTATGTTTGTATTAAATTTATGCTTAGAATCAAGTTTATTAAGAAAGAATGTTATATAAGAATTTTCTAAATTGAAAAAAGATATAAATGTTGTCGACAACACTTTATAATTTTTTGAACTTTTTTATTTATAATTTGATTAATTATTAAGTCAAGTTAAATATAAATTAATTATATATATCTTTTTTAACTAATTAAGCAACAATATAATTAAATTTATTGCAATTGCGTTAAGTAAATAAAATGTCTTTTTTTATTTCAAAATTGTTCTTTTTAAATATTTTAATAACGTATTTTTTTATTTTAGTATATAATTAGCATAATTATAGTTTAAAACAAATATAAATTTTATTTAAATATAGAAACAAGTAATAATAACTTTTGTCTTGCGAACTTATTGTCTTAAAAGTAATTGCTTTCTTCTATGTTAATATAATTGTAAATTAGCATTTATTAATGCAAAGAAATCTTTAATTTCTTTTTATATAATTCGACAAAAATTTATTTTGTCTTTCGATATTTAATTTATATCTTAAGTTTAAAATATAATGTGCTTATATTATTTATGCGCTATAGTAATTTGTTAATAATTTCGATTTTTTAAAGTTAATTAATAAAATAAGTTGTTAAATAATTAAAATAACATTTTCGAAAATTACGTTTAGAATGTACTCGATAAAAAATTAGCATATATTCGAGATATTTAAATTACTTTCAAGAATTGTCAAAATTATAAAAATATTTTTCAAATTCTTAAGACAAAACGTTAACAACATTCGTGTAATTCTAATATATATTAAGCATATTTCGAGCTTGTTTTTTATTTATGTTTATTGTAAAAGTTCGCAACTCTTTGTTTTTATAATTAATATAAAAAATTTAAATAATTTGACGAACGACTTCTTTTAACGCTTCAAATATTTAAATAAACATTGTATAATAATTTTCGATAATCTTTACATTAATTTACGCGTAATAATAGACATTAATTTCTATTGTAATTTAAGCACATATTTAATATATATTATGCATATATTAAATTTACGATAATAATTCTCGTTTTAATTTAAAATATTGTACAAATTTGTTTAAATGCAAGATTTATTTCGAGACATAATTAATTTATAAAAATCTTAGTTTAAACATAAGTACAACACACAATAATATATTGTTAAGAATTTTCGTTAAAATAAATAATGCTTTTAATTTATTATTTCTTTAAAGAACGCAATTGATTAAAAGCAAATTTTTATTTAGCTTTTATAAATTGTAAACTAGATTTATATAAAGTTTAAATTAAACATAAACTAATCTTTTAAAACTATTTTAATAGAAAACTTTTTAAATTTTTGCTTGCGAATTAATGTTATTATGCGATTTTTTATATTAAGATTATTATATATATAACGTAGAGTAGTCTTGTTATATTTGACGCGTAAATCGAATATAATAAAAGAGATAATAAAGCGTTTTGCAAAAAGTTTAACGCAAACAAGATATATATTAGATATAAGCTCAATTTACACGTTGTCAAAAACAATAAATTTGATTATTTGATTATTGCAATTTTGTTGTCGACAATTTCTCGAAATATTTTAATAAAATATAATAAATAATAAGCATAATCTTCGCGTACAATTAGCATAAAAAATAAAAATCGTTCTTAATTGACAAAAATATAAATATTTAATTGCGCATCGCATATACTAATCTTGATTTTGTCGCTTTTCTAAGAATAATTAAATTTTGTATATATTTAATATATGTTAAATTCGTATCAAAATAAAATTTCTAAAAGTTAAATATTTAATAAAGATGCAATTTTGTGTACATTATTGTAATTCGTAATTTATTAAGACGCGAAGATAGTTAATATTAATACGTGCTAAGTTTGCGTTAACGATTCAATTTGTATATTATAATTTTGTATCGAAAAGTAAAGAACATTTAATTCGATAAATTTATAAAATTAGTTTACGAATAGCATAAATTAAGTAAGAGTTTATTTTATAAGTCTTTTATATAGCAAACTCTTAATTCTTGCATACGCGAGTTTAGCGTAATCGTTAGGTCGAATTTCAACTCGATCGAGTTAATTCGCTCAATTTTGATTCTAGAGTTAGGCAAATTTTCTAGTTTAACAAAATAAGACGAGCGAAGAATACGCGTCAAGTGTTTAATTCAACTTATTCGATCACGTGACGTTACGTAACACGCTAATTATATGCGATTAACGTAAATTTTGCGCTAATTATATGTGATTAGCGTGAATCCTGCGCTAGCTTAATCGAGTTAGCGTACAGATAAGATAAGATAAGATAAGATAAGATAAACGAATGCTTACGCGATGAAGTTAGCTTAAATTCTTGATATTGATTCGACAAAACTCGATTCTAAGATCGAGTTCGCGTCTTGATCTTAACTTAATTCTACAAGACTTAAGAGAGTAAATCGAATTAAGAAAAAAGTGTTTGATTCGATTCAACGATTATATTACGCGAGTTATAAATTCGAAATGCACACAACGTATATATTAATCTTGTTATTTCTTAAGAAACTTATAATATTAGATTTTTATGCAACGCTTTAATTGCGCGTTGATATTTATTGTATACGTTAATTAAGTAAAGTATTGTCGAAAATTATTAATGTTTTTAAGCTTAACTCTATTGTACGCTAAACATATGCGTAATATATTAAAATGCGCGTGTTCGCAATATTTAATTTCGAAACATTTAAAACTTTGACGTCAAATCTTGTTTACTTTGTCTTTCTTCTTAATTTTTAAAAGTAAAAGAATAACTTAAGTAATTTTGAAGTTAATCGCGATAACGAAGAATTAAATCTAATTTTAATATAAGTCAAAATTATATTATACTTAAATTAAATATACACTAAATATATATGTGTTAATCAACGCTCTAATAGATACATTAATTAAGATTTCGACTAATATTGTGCTTTTTTTGTACACAAAATAAAGAATTTTCTTTAGATGCGTATGTAAATATGCTAAAATATTGTAATAATTTTGCATTTTTAATATAATTACTTGATTGCGTTTTTCGAAGATAATTGTAATTTCGTTAACGTTAATAAAACTTTATATATAATAAATATTAGTTTCGCATACAATAGATATAAAGCGTAGAAAAGAATCTATTTTTTTAAGTCTTATAAACAATAATTTGTCAAAATTATTAAGATCTTAATTGTTTAATGCATCTTAATTTTCTTAATTGTTTATAAAAGTATTATTGTAAATGTCTTAATTACTTAATGTTGTATTCGACTTAAAAGCATTAATATTATTAAGATTTAAAGTTTGCTTAAATATTTAGCGAATATCTAATATATAATAAGCATAAAGTAAATCTCAATTTTATTTATTTATTGCGAAATCGTTTATTAATTTTGATTTGTAAGATTCTCAAATGTAAGAGAATTATTCTTGCTAAAAGATATGTAGACGTCGAAGACGAAGAAATTGCTAGCATTATCGAAACATATTGTTATTAAGATTTGAATTAAATATAAATTAAGCTTGAATGTAATATATGTGCAAAATAAGTAGTTAAATTGCGTAAATAAAAAACTATGTCGAACTTATGTTACGTCTAAGAGCGATTTATGTTATAAAAAAATTTAGATCTTGTAATACGAAAATCTTGTTTTTGAACTTTAATTAATTGCGCGTTACAAACTTTACATAACTCTAAAAATGCAATAATTATAAAAAATTAAATTTATGTCTAATATATATCGAAAAAAAGTAGAACTCTAAGAGTTAATTTTTACTTAATACTAAATAAAGAAGTTTATATTTTATATAAGTTATATATATATTAAGCTTGCATTTCGATTGCGAACGAAGATTGTTATAAATTTCTTTAATTCGATAGATTTATGCTAAGTATAGACTTAGCATAAACAAAGTTTTCTTCGAATAAGAATTTCCATCCAAAACGAGCTTGTTCTAAATAAGAAATCTGCATTCGAGATAAACTATATATTTAGTATTATTAGTTCCGTCAAATTCTAAAACTCGAATCTTCTTATTTAACTTTATTGTATAAGTTGTATAAACTTAGTTACATTAAACTTTGCATATACTAAGTATTAATAACTGCAATTATACAATAGCGTTAACTAATTAAATATATAGAATAACTTTTATTGTTGTTAATTGTCAACTATTTATATATATAACTATAATTCTATTTATGCTCGATTTATATTAAGTTAAGATTAAAATTAAATTATATTGTTATATAAGAATATATTATATTGAAGCAAGTAAGCAAATATCTTAATTATCAATATATATTATATAGATTAAGTATATACAATTGCGAATTCAAGTACAAAAAATATTTCTACAAATATATGTTATTTAACAAAGAAATATATATCTCTTTTATACTTAATATATATCGAGCTTATATTAATTTAGTATTTTGAAATTTTAAATTAGATTTAAAAAATAACAAAATACAAACTACTTTACAAAGTCGAAGTATAACTTTAATAAATATTGCTTAAATTAAATTTATATCTTGTATAAATATTAGAATATTGTTAATATATTTATTTATTAATATATAAATAATATAAAGTATATTGTGTAAGCTAAATTAATACTAAGTATATGCTAAGCTTGTATAAGATAATTATTACAATTAAGAATTTACAATTCTTTTCGATATATATTTCTATTGCAAGATAAGCTTATTTTATATTTGTTATATATTTAATTTATCTCTTAATTTTCTTGTTCTTGTCAAAATAATAGATAATAGAACGCTTAGTTACTATATAGAAGCTAAAAGTCTTGTTCGACTATATATATTAATCGATACTATTTGATTCGATTACATAATGTTAAGTCGAATAGTGTCAAATCAAATAGTACTCAATACTAGATTAAATTGAATACAATATTTCGATACTCTTATTTAATCTAAATTTAGAAATTAGCTTTTACATAAATTATATTTTATATTTTATTAAGTTCGAAATTTATTTTAAAACTTTTAAGTCTTAAGCATCTTTCTAGCAAAAGTAAAAAAAATATATAAAAGTTCTTTGTTAACAATTTATATGCAAACGTACGTATATTTACAACTTTAAGATTTAATAAAATTCGAAGAATATATAGAAGACAAAATTTATATCGAAAGTTATGCAAACGTTGTCAATAATATTTGATAACTATATTAGTAAAACAAGAGAACAATAAATGCAAATTTAAATAAATAATGCAAAGATTAATAGTAATAGATATAGCAACTATTTAGTCGCGAGTTGTTTAGATAATTAAGTCTAGCATTTATGTTTAAGATTACAAATAGTCTAGTTATTAAACTAGTTTAAGAGCTCGTCGAAATACTTCAAATGCGTTACAAGAGAAAACTTTAATTAGCTTGTTAACTATTTGCTTCTTAATAAAGATATATTTTAACTTAATTTAGTTATTTGCGATTTTTTTGCAAACAAATAAAATTTAAATGTTTATATACTTTGTTCGAATATGTTGCGCGAGATTCTTAGCAAACGCTATTGTTCTCTAATTGTTGCAATATATAACAATAACAACTAGACACAACGCAAAAGTTGTTAGAGAATTTTTTTTAATAACGACAAGAATTCTAGACGTAAGCGACAACAATAAAGATAAATAAAATAGTTGCAATTGCTTTAATAGTGTTTGAAGTTAAATAATCTTCTTAACAATTTACGTTTGTTCGATATACTTGACTTCGCAAGTAGACAAAGCAACAATTAATTAATATTTAAATAATTAACTAATAGTAATACTCTTTAAATTGAAGACGTACTTAGAGATAGAACAACAAATATTTTAATTCTTATCTTAGTTGACGTCGATATAACTTGATAGAAAACGAATGCTCTTACAAAAAGTAAAACAAAGATTAAGAATATCTCGAAAATAACAAAATATTTGTTCAACAATCTTTTAGTAAGTGTCAATAAGATTAAAAGTATATTTGCTTATTATTAAAATAGCAAAGACAATATCTGATCGAATGTCTAGCATCACGTACATAAGAGAATCAATAATTAATTAATAAATGTAACAATAATTCGAATCGACAATATAATTTAAATTGACAACATATATTTTAAATATATTTATAAAGATAACAATTAATTTACACTTCTATATTTTGTAATTTTTTAATGTCTTTTTTAGATATGCTTTTTGACTTAAATAGAGAGTTTGAATCGCAAGATTGCGCTCAATTTCGATTTCTAAATATTATCGAACAAAATCTAAGTTAATTATCTTGAATTGATTGACAAGAATTCTCTTGACAAGATTAATAAATTTTTTGTTAACGTTAACAATTAAGAGATCGTTATTATAAATAACAATAATAGTAGCATTATTAGTAAAGATGTTTAGATCGAAGTTTAATAGACAAAAGTAATATTTTTTTAAAAACGTTACGAGAATGTTATATTATACTCGAGATAATTGCTTCAATTTATAAAGAGCTTTTCTAAATTAACAAATCTTTTTGTTTTACTCAAAGTTGTAAGACAACTTAATATAAATATCTTTGTTAATATTCTTGTAAAAAAGGATAATAACAACGTTTATTTGCTTTAAATTTTAGTTGTTAACAACAACAAAGACAAAGATAATCTTGTAACTTATAAACTTAATTACAATAACAAAGATTTTGATATAATTTAGATTTTTGCGTTGTTTAAAGTTTCTAACAATTTAACAAACTTTATAGCGAAGAATTTTGTTATTAACTCTATGCTTAATTTCGTAAATTTATTTATTACAAAATACGTAACATTTGCTAGATGCTAAGCAAACAATATAAATATTGTTTTTCTTTAAGAATGTGATCTTATTTTGTTTAGCTAGCTATTAGTTTATTTTATAATAGATATTTGCTATAACTTTAAGATAAATTTTAAGCTTATATAACTTTAATAATATAATTTTGAATAGCAAAATAAAAGAATTTACAAATTTATTTTAATATAATCGAAACTTCGAATGTCTTTGCAACGTCAAATTTAGATTTTAAAATAATATTAAATTTTGAAACGTATTTAATAATTTGATAACTTTAGAAGATTTATTAAAGTTAATAAAGTTAAAGAAAGTATTGTTTTCGAAATCGAAGACAAAAAAGAATTTAAAAAAAATAATGTTTCTAAAGTCTAAAGAAGATAGAATTGTAAATAAGATAAATAAACTCTTTAGCTTATTATTAAAGTTCTTAATTTTATTTGAGAGCAAAACAATTTTTTGTTGTTTTCGTAATATTATTGCAAGATCTAGATTAGCTTTTATAGAATTTAGAAATTTGTTAATAATATTAATAATGTTCAACTATCTAAAGAGAGATAAAGATCGACAAGTATTATTGTTTTAACAACTAATTTTGTTATAATTAATATTTAAGTAAAATACTACTTATTTGTTGTTTAGTTAATAGATCTTCGATACGCATTAAATCTTGTTTTTATTATTTATTATACAATAGATATGCTCTCTTTTATAATTTATTAACATTAAGAATCTAATACAATTTTGAAACTTTTGTCAATTAATGCTTGATTAAGTCTTTAATACTTTTTTTTGCTAATTTATGCATCGAATATGCTTGTAATTATAAAGATGTTCAATATTTGTCTCGAAAGAAATAATACAACGTTTGACAACAAAGACAATATTGCGATACAAATTAACTATCTAAATTATTTTCGATCAAAGATTGATAACTAAGTTAATATCTTTTATTATAGTGCTAATTTTTTGTATTAGAGTTTAATTAAAACGTTTAATGCAATTGTTTATTTTAAGAAAGACAACAATAGTAAATTCTATTTATATTTTGCGCTTCTTGGGTTAGACTTTAAAGACTTTATTTATATATTTATTTCTATTGTTAACGCGAATGCAAGTGCATTTGCTATCTTTATACTTAAATTCGTCAATATAATATTTAAAAAAGACTAAAAAATTGACTTTATTCTTATTCTTAAGACATTTTACTTGTAAGCGCTTAATCTTATTATTTAGTCAAGTGTAAACGTAACAAATATTATCGAATTTGTCTAGAGATATAAATTTTATAACGTCAACGTAAATAAGATTGTTTTTTTAGCAACTAAATCTAATAGAGACTCGATAAAACGTTGCTTTAATCTTTGCACAAACGCAATAAATGCAAGCATTATTTGTCGAGAACTTTATAAGATTAAAGACGTCTTTTTGAACAAACTAATAGATATTTTGCTTGTCTAGATAATTAAGACATTTGTGTTATATAATTATTGCATTTTTATTAATCGTTAATAGAACAATGGTAGAAACAAAAAGTACAATAAGTGTTTTTAAATTTAGAAAGTAAAGATTAAAGTCTTAAATTGCTTAAGTCTATTAAATGTTAATAGAGAAACTATAATCGATAATTCTTCGAATAATATTAGCGTTTTTGATTTAATTATAAAAGATTAGATTGTATTAAGAATTTAATATATATTAGACATTGTAAATAGTAATATATCGAACTTTGCTATCTTTGTAACAAACAAAAAGACAAATAGTTTCAATATTTATAACAATTAAAGTGCTCTTTATGTTTTTAATTAATCGATAAGACATTGTTAAATAAAATACAAAGATATTAGAATCTTCTATTATATATTAATCGCATTTAGTATTAAAGACTTACTTGCATAAGAGATAATTAATAGCGAGAACTAATATAATATTTGCAAATAAAGACAATTCGAAAATTGCAAACAAGATTGTTACAATAACAAAGACAAGATAACAATTATAAGCTATTGCTTTAGTAGCTTTCTATTCTTCGTTGTCGCTATTTTTGTTCTTGTTAGATTTGAACTTGTTCTTATTCTTTCTAAATTTAAACTTCTTTTAATCTTCTTTTTAATTATCTTTTTAATTATTGTAATCTTGACGACGTTTGTTTTTGTTATTGTTTCGATTGTTATTAAAGCTATTGCTCTTTGAAACAAGACGCAATTTTAGATATAAATTTTAACAATTTGATTCTTAATAATCTATCTTGTCGCAACTTGTGCATTTCTTTTGTTTAATATATACGAAGCTAGAGTTGTCGACAACGAGAAGAATGTTTCTTGTAATAACAATTAGTTTAGTAATTGTCGTTAGAATTAAGATACTATTAATAGCTAAGATATTTATTAGATTAACATATTGAACTTTGTAATTATAAATAATAGCAAACAACTTTTGTTTTCGAATTTTATCTTTATTAAAGAACTTATATTTAAATATCTATCGATTAATAAAGAAATAAGTAATATTGTTAAAATTAATTAGATATTTAAAGATAAGTTAGTTCTTATTTATAATTAGATTATTCGAATAGATAGATAATTTATCAATAATATCGCAAAATTTGATTTCGTATTTGTTAATATTCTAACAATTAATAATCTTAAGAAACTTGAATTTGACAAAGATTCTTATTAATATACTTAACTCTTTAGACTTGCATATCTTAACAATCTTTTAATAAATCTCTTTAACTAAATTAATTTTCTTTATATTGTAATATAGATCTTTATTAACAATGTTTCGAAACACATTTATGTATTTCTTGTTGTTAGCATCTTATTTAACTTGTTCTTTAATAACAATATTGAGCAAGTTAACAAATCTAATATCTAGATTAATATATTTTTAAAGCTTAATTTATTTAAGAATTTTAAACAAGTCTTGTTCTTAAATAAGAAAGCTTACGTTATTGCTAATTTTAACAATTTGTTTAAGAATTGCGAGAGATAACGCGAAGATACTAGTAATTATAACAATATCAACGTAATTTGTTATTTTAGAATTCTATTAATAGCTTGTAAGCAATAGATAATGCTACTAATAAATATAATAAAAATGCGCAATTGCGCAATAAAGATCTTAATAAAAGTGTTTTAACTATTAGATTACAAAGATTAAGCAAGTTAATAAATCTTAAGTTAAATATCTAATTCAATAAGTACTTTTCGAAAAATTTAAGTAAAAAAAATAGTTAAATATACTTTTTTTTGTTAACAATGTCGAACTAATTAATTTTATTAATTATTGTTTGAGCAAAGTTTTAATAGATAAACGATTAATAGACTCTTAAATAAGTCTTGTAATTTTGTTGTTTTATCTTAAGATTATAACAAATATAAATAAGAACAAAATTGATAAACTTGATTTGTTTAATAAATAAAGATATATTGATAACAAATAATTTTCAATCAAATTGTTGTTTTTGCTTAATTGTAGATAAAGCTCTTTGACTATCTAAAATTTGATCGAACTACTTAATCTCTTTATTCTTCTTCTTAATCTTAACAATTATAAAGATAACAATATTTTTTTGCGTCTTTGCGATTGTTAAATTAATCTTTCTAATCTTTTTATTTTAACAAGACTAAAAGTTAGTCTTTTCGATTTAAATCTTTTGCGTTTTCGCGATAATTAAGATCTTTTCATTTGTTTTATTTAGATAAGATTAAAATTTATTTGATTAAGAGTTGCGTCTTGACGTTGCTTTTAAAATAATTGATAAAGTTATTTTAATCTTTGAAGTATATTCGCGATTTAGTTTATTAATTTGTTTCGTATATTGTAGTAAGAGAAGTTAACTAGCACTTGTTTCAATTATTGAGTTAGCAAGTTAATTTGTTTAATTCTTAATAAGAAAATTTTTGCAATAAATAGAAGAACAAAGATTAAGAAAATTAAGTAATTTAGTCTTTTTATTAATGCGTTAAAGCAAAGTCTTGTCTTGCTTTAATAACGCGTCTTCGACTAATTACTAGTTATCTAATTATCGATTCTTAGTTGTATAATTGTTATATAGTTGATTCTTCGATCTTTTTAGAGTTTATTATTGATAAATGTTTATTAAAAATAATTAGCGTTCTTCGACGAAAGCAACAAGTCGTAAATAAGATAAATTTAGTTGTTTTGCAACTTATATTAGTCTTCCTTAGTAGAGCGTTTGTGTCTAGAATCTTTGACTAGATGTTAACTATTTAATTGTTAATAATTAAAAATTTTAATTGTTCGAAATTGATTGTTCGACGAGTTTCGACAACTTCTTAGCTATTGTTCTAACAAAATTAAACATAGTATTAATATTTTGATTCTTAAAGACTAATTTGAATATCAAGACGATTTAATTATTAGCTTTCGTATATTAGAAATTAATAGAAACTTAACTAATAGTAGTAATTGTAAGTTTATTGTCAATTTGATTTATTAATTATGCTTCAAATATTTTAATTAATAAGCAAATAAGTTTCTCGTCTTGTTTCAAACTTATAATTTGTCAAAATAATAAATAATAGAACGCTTAGTTACTATGTAGAAGCTAAGAATCTTGTTCGATTATATATATTGATCGATGCTACTCAATTCGATTACGTAATGTCGAGTCGAATAATGTTGAATCAAATAGTATTTAATACTAGATTAGATCGGATACAATATTTCGACAGTTCTTATACTATATATACAAATGCTTATTTTGTTTTTTAAAACTTCGATAATATATTAACTACGTATATATTTAACTTATGCTAAATTTGTATTAATACAATTGTTAATATTACTAATTAACTATTGCTTGTTGTTTTTCTTCGAATACTTGTCTCTTAATCTAAAAAATACTTGTAAGAAATATATTTTTGATATATTTTTAAATTATGCTAAGTTTGTACTAATTTATTTTTAGTATTAAACTAGTTCTTCGACTAAAAAGCTTGCTCTTATATATTTTATTATATTCTATTATACTTAATATATATTTAAACTATGCGCAAATTAATATATCTATTATAGATATCAAATCTTTTAATAGATTATTTTAATTATATTTTAAGTTAAGTCTATATTAAGTATATACTAGCGTTAAAGAAGCAAAAAGAAAAGAAGAAATTTTATAAAAGTAATGCGCTTAAGATCTCGAAAATCTTTGAAGATTTATACTTTATTTATATTTAATATATGCGTAACTAACAAAAAAAAGTTAAACATAACAATAAAAAGTTAAATACAATAGTTAAATCTAATAAGAGAGCTTAAGAGTTGTATATATTACACTTATATTTATTATATACTTAAAAGAGAATCTTAATACTTTTCTTAATTTGAAGAAGAGCAAATCTTGTACAATAATTAACTATATTAAAATTATGCTAATTTTATGTTTAATAAATATTAATGTCTTAATTGATATTCTAATAATAACAAAGAGTAAGCTATTGTTTACAAGTTTATATTTTGTCTATGTTAAACTTATACGCAACTAATTTTTTTTAAATAGATTTAATTTTATTAGCGAAAAGAGTAAATACAATCGTCTCTTTGTCTATATTAAATTTATGCTAAGCTTATATTTAACTAGTGCAATTGCTACAAAAATTATTGTTATATTTACAATTAAGAAAGTTAAAAATCAAATTGTTCTCTATTGCTTATATTAAATATATATTGAGCAAAAACTAGATTGCATCGATATAAAGAAGTTTTCTAAATTAATCTACTAAATCTTAAGCTTAATATATATTGTACTTAATAATAGAATTTATTTTAATTAATTTTGTGTTCTTTGTTGTGTCTAGTATATGCAATATAGACAATTAGATATTTCTTTTTTCGACTTCGATTTAGCAAAGTAGATTAATATCTATTATATGCTTTGCTTTTGCGTAACTATTGCGACAACTATAATTTGATAAAAAAATTTCTTTTGCAAATTAATTTGCATTAAAGTTTAATCTATATCTAATATAGAATTTCTATATATTTTATCTATTTTTGAATTAAGATTTTACTTTTAACTATATTTAAGTATATGTTTAGCTTGTATCTTGTCTACGCTTGCTATATATTTATTTTATTTATTATTTTAACTTTATATCTACTTCTTCTATTTTTAATATTATTATTTATAAGATAAAGTTAAACAAGCAACTATAATAACTTGTTGCGTTGTTATACTTGTTAGTTTTACAAACAATATAAATATCTTGTATATAATCTTGTCTTTAATTGTTTCTTTTTAATTTTAAATCTTCTAGTAAAGTAATAAATCTTCTTTTAAATTAATGCTCGATATAAACTTAATATAAGTTAGATTTATATATAATACTTCAAGATTAAATAAAAGTTCTTGAATTATCAATAATATGCAATATTTGTAAAACAAAGATATAAATTTATAAGCTAGTTTATCTTTGTTATTGTTTTAATTGTTTAATAGATATTGTTAATTTGCTTGCAATAAAATTACGTTCGAAATATACTTTGTGTTGCTAATAATGTCGAATTGCTTTAATTTAACAATTTTCTTTGTTAATTTCTTTTCTTTCTTTTGTAAAAATTTATTATATTTTTGACGCATGCGTTGTATGCGTTATTCTTGTACTTAATTTTTAATTTAATATTTTAATACTTATAGGCTCATCTATAAGATTATATTCCGAATATATTTCGGAAATATGTTAGGAATATGTTGGGAACATTTTCAAAAGAGATAGTCAATCAATATATATTTGTCAAAGAACAAATATATATCGATTGAAGATTCTCTAATAGGCGATTAACTAACAACAAGATAATTAAATTAGATAGTTAAGATGTTGTTATTCTTCGACAAGCGATCAAGTAATAGCAACATAATCAAATTAATAAGTTAATAGATTGATAGTTATTAAACATTTATTTACTATTATTGTATAAAAGTTTTTCGCAAATCTTATTATTCGTCTCTTTTAATTTGTCAAAATCGATTTTTATCTATTAGCTTATTGTTGTTATCGAAGCGAAGCAAGATCTAAGTTAATAATTCAATAAATGCGTAAAATGCAAAGACGACAAAAAAAGTAAAAAGGAAATTATTGACAAAGTCTATTGCAACATTCGAAATATTGTTTATCAATATTTCTTATATTAATTTCTTATTCAATTCTTTATTGTTCTTCTTTAACTTTTCGATCTTCTTCTTTTGCTTTTTCAATTTTGTTGTTATTTTTTTCAATTTATTTTTCAATTCCTTATTCAATTCTTTATTGTTCTTCTTTAACTTTTCGATCTTCTTCTTTTGCTTTTTCAATTTTGTTGTTATTTTTTTCAATTTATTTTTTAATTCTTGTACTTTAATCTTTAGTTTATTGTTCTTCTTTATTGCTTTAAAGAACAAGATAATATTAGCAATATCTATATTTGCGTAAGACTTTTGCAACACATGTGCAATACAAAATCTTTTTGCAATTTATTTTAAGAAAATAACGAGAAAGAAGCATTTGCAATTGTAGTAACAACGTCTAAAACAAACGCGAAAGAAATGTCGAACATACTAATAAAGTCTTTGACAAAGAGATATTTGAATGTCGAGAGCGTTAGCAAACGCGCGCGCTTCGATGTAACAATTGATAAGAACAACAAATTAAGCGACGACAAGAACGAGTACTTTGCAATTTAATTGTTATAGCAAAGATATAGTAAGCAAAGAGATAATAAATATAACAAAGAAGAATTGTTAACCAATTAGTAATAATCGAGTAAACAATCTTTAGCGTAAGAACTACACTATTGTAATCTAGTAATATAGTAAAATAATAAAAGATATTACAATTACAAAGTCTTTCGCAATCGAATTATTAAAACAACTTTTAAATCTATAAGTTTATTAATCTTTGCAATATTATTCGCGAATCTCGTTTATTTCGATATCTCAATTCGTTTTTAGTATCTTTAATATAATTGTAAAACTCTAGGTTATATAGATTTTCTCGTCTATATTTTTGTCTAACAAGAGATTCTTATAACTTTACTAATATTTACGAGAGTAAAAGATATAAAATCTAATTTGTAAAAATGTTGAAATCTAAAATTAAAGTCTACTAATAAAGATTGATTGTTATATTAGTTTTGTTAATTACAATTCTTATACTCTTGTTTAACATCTTTTCTAGAAATATTTGTTTCGCTAGTTTAATCTTTAATTTGTTATTTCTCTTTTTTTGTTTCTAAAATTCTTTATAGAGCTTCTAATTGTTTTTCGTCAATTGATTTACTCTCTTCTAAAGATCTCTTACATTCTTTTTTGATATTAAGAATTACTTTATTGACTCGAGATTAATAATGTTGTTGTGCATTTGCAAATACTTTCGTAATCGATAAAGAAAATCTTGATATTAAAATCTTGAATAACGTACTTTGATATCAATAAAGAACAAGCATTAATTGTCGAGAATCTCTCGTTCTTTATATGCGTAAGACAAGAGACAATATTAATATAAAATTTTAAGATGTACGCGAAAAAGATACGCGAAATCGAGAGAGTCGCAAATAAAAATAGCACACAAACAAGCTTAAACGTTATTTTAGATAACAACGTAAAATTTAGCAAGAAAAATAAGCGTTTTTTCTCTCGAAATTATTGTTGCATTTATTAGACAATAATAAAGAAATAAAAGAGAAAATTGTCTTCGATTAGATGCTTTGTTATATAAACTTACTTTTAAACTTTTTTTTGCAAAAAATTCTCAATAGTTAAAGAGCAAATGCTAAGTTTAGTTATCGAGATAATTGCTCGTCAATAGTTACAATACATAAGAATTTATTAAAAGAGACAAAGAGCATTTAATAGTTAGCTAAAAAGCAACAAAACGTTTACTTAAAATAAAGAAATATTCTTAAGATCTAAATTGTTGCAAGAATACTATATATTAATAGCTCGTAACTTTTCGTTTATGCGCATTATATCAATTATCGATCTTATCTTTAGTAAAGAGTCTATTATACTACAAATTATTATTATTTTTGTTCTCTTTGTAATTAATCTCTAGATTTAATCGATTATTGTTATAATGCTTCTCGTTTGTATTAGACAAAGTAGTATTTTTATTAAACAAAAAGTCGAAGTCTTGATTGAAATCGATCTTTGAATTTTGCTTGTAAATAGACAATAAAGTTGTTTGTTTAAAATAGAAGTCTATACTTTAATTTTCGAAACTTCTCTTTAAATAAAAGACGTTGTAAGCATTTAATAAAAGAGTCTTGTTATACTTTGTAAATCTAATATTTGCAACATTTGTTATATAAAGCTTGTTAAGTCTTTATAAGATAAGAATTTGAAAAAGAGCGTTTATATATAATTTGTTAGTTATAAGATTACGAAAGACTTCGACAAAAAATAGAGAGAAACATTATTTATATTTAAGAAATTGCATATTATTGCGATTAACGTTATTGAAATCGATTGTTTTAATTGCAAAGTAAAAAATACTTTCTAATTACTTATTATAGAAGTCTTTCGCAAGCTCGTCTTTAATCTCTTTATAAATGTCTAACGTAGCTCAATATCTATCAATATTTAATTTAGCATTATAAATTTAACGTCTAATAAATATCTCAACTTTGTTAAGTATTTCGATTTTTTAGTTCTTGTAACATTGTTTATCTTAAATCTTGCAACTTTGTATATAACATAAATAACTTTTATATTTAAAAAGATTGCTTGTATAAATTTGTCAATCGTTTAATACAAAAGATAAGTAAGATAATATTGTCGAATTATAATAGTTAGTTCTTTAAATATTTTAATTTCGACTACATTTAGAACTTTTAAGATAGACGTTTAAGATTAAATAATAATTGCGACTTGTCAATTGCTATATGTAATTTGCTTAGAAGATAATAATTGCTTTTGAATTAAAATCTTTTAAGATAAAATCTTCTTAATAATCTTAATAGCAAACTAATTTTGACAATAATGCTTTAGACTATTGCTTGAAGTTCAAGATTAATTTAACTTTTGTTGCAATTAACTTTTAGACTTAACAAACTTTTGCAATTTAACTTGCGCTTAACTTTGAGATCTTTTTATCTTAAATTGCGATTAATTTTATAATTTAGTTAATTTCTATTAAGATTAACTCTTGAATGCGAACGTCGTAAACAATTTGTTGCTTTGTGCAAATTGTTGTCTTATCTTATTTTGTTATTTATGTTTTTCGAGCTTTAGATTTAATAATCTTGTTATTGTATTAAGTCTCGATACTAATTCTCTTGTCGATAAACGACTTACGTCTAGTATTTTCGAAAGAAGTAGACAACTCTATAAGATTATTGAGTGTTTTATTGTTTACTAATTTAATAATGTCTTTGTTATTGTTGTTAATCGAGCTCTTGTAAGAGACTTTTGTGCGTAATTGCGAATAAGTTTTTAAGATTGTTAAAAACTTTGACTTCTTTGTAAACTTTAACAATGTAATTGATTTTTTTTTTGTAAAATTCTTTCGTAAATGCTTTATAAGCGAGACTTTTGTTTTTTTCTTTTATAGTTGCAATTAGCAATTAAATTATTAATAGATTAGAAGTTCCTTTATTAATAATGCTTTAAACTTCGTAAGTAACGCAGATAATTCAAGTTTAGAGTTGAAAAATTTTAACATTTTTTTCTTTCGTTTATTGTTATGTGCTAACAAAGAGTTTTTGAGAGAATTTTAAGAAGAGTTCTCTATAATTGTGTGCAATTAATAAGACGTCGAACTAAACTTATCGATGATAGTATTATTTCGCACATAAGAGTTGAAAGACAATTGTTTAAAGATAGACAATTTTTTTGTAGCAACTTTAGAACGTTTCTAGCTCTAAAATGTTGTCTTTTTAACAATGATTCTTTAACTTCTCGTTATAATTACAATAGACGAAGACATCAATTTTAGAAAAGCGACAAAATAAAAGCTTCGATATAAAGTAATAACAAAGTTAAAGTGCTAGCACATTTTAAATAAACTATTGTCAAAAAGACAGAAGCAAAAAATTACACTTTGACTATTCTTATAGCTAAGATACTTGTATATGTTAATGTTAATGCTATATTATTGTCATTGCAAGCGAAGTAATTGTAGATTGATCTATAGAAGTAAGAGTAATAGTTATATTAAGTTATTGATTTACTATTTAGTAAATCTATTGTTTATTATGTTGTCGATCGCGTCGAGTAGTAAATATACGTAATAACAATTTATCTTCTCTTATACATGTATTCTAACATCTTCTACTTTATCTTTATTATTTGTTCTTCTAGCTATTTATCTCTTACTTTTGCAATTATAGCTTTCTTAACATGCAACTTCTCTTCTAATATCTAATAGCAATTATAAGACTATTTTGATTTGCTAATTTGTTAAAGACGTTATTATTACTAATCGTCAAAAGAGAATGCGTCGAAAATAGAACTACTAGTTCGCGAAGTTTACTTTTCTTCTATTATTACTTTATACACGACTCTAAATATTACATTATCTTTTGTTTTTATTTTTGCAAAATTCTCTATCTTACTTCTTTGAACAAGTTGTGCAAATTCTAATTGTGTTAAAAAAACATGAATTGCAAAAAATTACGTCAAAACGTTGCAACAAACTCTTGTTAAAGACTCTTGTAATTAGATTGATCGTTAGGCTAGGTTTCGGTACCAACATTCTAACCCGACCCAAATACTTGATATCAATCTCTTGACTCAACTTGGAATTGACTTGGGTCAACGATTTCTTGACCCAACTCAATCGACTCGCCAAGCAATCGAAAATGACGTCAAAATGCCAAGATTTTCTATTTTTAAAAAAATTCGCATTATTTGAATTACTAAAAATAGTTTAAAAATAATAACGCACAAATAACGTACAAATGCATTATCTAAATGCATTACTATATAATATTATAAACAAATTAATTAAATTAATCAATTTGATTAAGTTAATTAATGCACTTTTTTAAAAATAATCTAAATTTTTCGAGTCTTGGCGAGTTGAACCAGGTTATACGCTAAGTACTTCATACCTACCCTTTGACTCAACTCGAATACTTGGGCCAAGATTTCTAACCCAAATCGAGTCTTGGCGAGCCAAGAATCTGGCTCGAACTCGATGACCCAACTCGACGCGACCAGTCTACTTGTAATAAACTATTGTTGTAAATTTTTACAATAATCTTTGACATAAAACTTGCGTTGATTCTTTCAAAAATTTATTTATTAATATATCTTATTACTTGAGTTACTCTCTTACGTTTAAACAATTAACAATATTCTTCTATACTTAAATTTTCTAAATTGAAGTCTTTGATAATCAATTGTTGCAATATCAAATTCTATAAGTTGTTTTAATATAATTAGTAAAGAATTAAAATAACAAAACACAAATACTTTTGTTATAGTTTTAAACTTTAAGAATATAAACAAGATAAAAAACTAAATAAAGTTTGATTGCTTCTAATTAATGTTTAAACAATATGCGAAAAAGCATATTTGATCTTAACAAACAACAACTAGAGTTATATATAAAATAAAAATAAAAAGTGCGCATTTAACAATTGTTAAGAAGCGTCTAATTATAGACAAAGATAATAATAATAATAAGTATTTTATATTAGAATTTAGATACAATACTTTAAATTAAAATGTTGTCAATTAGCAAACATTATTATTGCACAAGATCTTAATTACAAATACAAAAAGTTACAAAGATTTATTTTACGACAAGAAACTATTCGAAAAATCGTTGCATTTTCGCGTCTAAAATCTAATAAAAACGATAAAAATTATAAAAGTCTTGTTAAGAAAAAAGAACAAAAGAAAGAGAAAAGAACAAGAGTTTTTTGCAAGTAAATCGATATTAAGAATTATCAATTTCTTGCGTTCGATAAAGCGATAAATCGATTTAGCATTAATTTTTTCTATATAGTTTGTCAAAGACTTTGCAACGATATTGTCTCGTTAAATTCTCTTGCAATCTTCTCTATCTAATTAGATTATTTAGCAATTAATTAACTTATTAAAGATACAATAGACAAGTAACTTTATTAATCTTATTAATAAAACTTTATTATCAACTTTTTTTTCGACAATCGAAATCGAATTTGTAATTAAATTCAAGAAAAACAATACTTGTAATTATGATTTTCTTGTACAAGAACAATATTTAGAAATTCTTTAAAACAAAGATACAAAGATTATTATTTGCAAACAAGAGAACAATAAAGAGAATATATTGATTATTAAAGATTTAGATAATGTTGGAAAAAAAAACGTTCGAAGACATATATTAAATAACTTGTAAAAAGCGTATTATAACTTGTTTTCGAATACTCTACATTTATGTTAAATATATCTTTTGACAACTTTATGTATACAATAAGATTATGCAATTCAAAGATTTCTTTAACTTTAAGTTGATCGACTATGCAACAAATCTCGATAGATTCTTAAAAATTAAATCTAAGCTTTGAAAATCTTAATTAATTCAAAATATTAATGCATTTGTGATTGTGTACGTTCAAGATTTAAAAGAATTAACTTGTTAGCACAAAGAAACGCAGAATTTTCTAGACAATTTAGTCTATTAACGAGAGAACATTGTTGCAATTTGCAATAGACTCGAAATAAAATAAAATAATTCGAAAACTGTTTTGCGAATTGTAAAAATAACTATTAATATAATTATAACTTTATAATAATTAATAAACATTAAGATTATTCTAGACTTTATAAAGAATTTCAATATTTATAAATGTCTATTTGTCGATAATATTAATTTAGACAAAATCTAAATTATTGTTATTTATTAACTTTAAATATATTGCATATTAGTTTATTACAAAAGAATTCAAGTTACATTAGTTTAAATATTAATAACTAAAGTTTTTCGCAAGCGTCTTTAACTATAAGTAATTGCTAATATTTCTTCTAACAAATTCTAAATAAAAGAGCACTTTCTATTAAGAAACAATAAACAATCAAATTTATATTTTTTCTTGTCTTGTTTATGCTAATAAATTAATAAATAGACAAGATTAAACAAATCGTCTTAAAACGATTTCGCATCTACTTGTATTATAAAGATAAACGAAAGAATTAAAAGTTAATTGTAGACGTTAAAAGTATATTTGATATCTTCGATGCAAAACATTTTATCTTCAATAGTATAAAGCAAAATGCTCGTACTATTGTTGTTTTTTTGTATTATATTTTTGCGAATTAAAACATTTTAAAGACACAAAAGATTTAAAGACGCAAAGAATCTTAAGTTCGAACTAAATTATTAATAATTTAAAGCTATTTTTAAATGCTTTGAATTGCTAATAGCAAATAAATATTATTTTTTAAAAAGCACAAACTCGAATTTGTTTATTGTTGCTTGTTAAATTGTATCTCTCGAATTTTTAAAAGCAAGTACAATATTATTTAACAACTTAGATAACAATTGTAAGAGATACATATCTTTAATCGAATTATACGTCGTTAATAGTTAATAACAATTGTAGACGTTAACAATTATAAAAGTTAACAACAACGTAAATTTATATACATTATTTAACAATTATTTTGCAATTAAGTTACGACTAACTTTAAGAATTGCAAAAGAATTTCTATTTCGATTCAATATAAATAAGATTGATCAAGAAGTAAAACTAAGCATAATTTTCAAAAAAATTATAATTTGAAAAATTAACGAATTACGAATATCATTTCGCACAAACGCGAAAGTAAAAGATTCGATATTAAAACTTAAAACAATTACTATTAATTGTAATTACACAATCGACAAAAAAATAAATTATAAAAAGATAGAAAATAATCTTTTTAAAAATCTAATTAAAAACAATAATAAACTCGAAGATATAAAGACTTCAAAAATCAAGTACAATCTTAAAGTCTATCGAAAGTTGCAATTTTTTTTTTTTTTTTACAAATCTAACTTAACTTGACAAGATCTACAATCTAAAAGCAAAAAGTATAAGAAAAATATTCGAAAGCAAAGATATTTATCTTAATTAATTGCAAACTCTATATTTCGAAATCGACGTAAATTTTAATCAAATTTATTTGAACAATTCAATTCATATTCTAAATTTATTGTTCGACGAAGCATTAAAACTTCGTACATAAATAAAGAACGTAAAAGATTATATAAGTTAATTCTCGTTTGCGAAAGACTTCAAGATTGTATTGCTTATCAAATAATAAAGACATTTGCAAACAAGATATAGAGAATCTTCGAACTAGCTAAAAATATTAACAAATGCTAATACTTTGACAAATAATTTGCGATTACAAGAAAACTCTAATATCTTGTTAGATTTTAATCTTCTTATTATATGCAATAATAATTCTTCGACTATTAAGAATCAAAGTAACTACTTTGACGTTATAACAAAATTTGTTAAAACAAAATAAAATTTTAAGAAATTTTAATAAAAAGAATAAACTTATAACTTTAATATTTATTTACGATGTTATCGCAATAAAACTTAACTTTTATTTAAAGTACTAACGTATACATACTTTAAAAATCTCTTATTTTTAAGAAATACAAGCATAAACTATTAAGAGATTTAGACGATTTAATAATTTATTCAAATATGTTTGATTTTATAAATACTTTGTTTCGAATAATTTCGATTTAAAAGTTGTTATTAGAAATTTTGAGAAAACAATTTCGCAAGCAATAACAAAACTAAATTGCAAAATCTTTTATAAAGAAAAACTTAACAAAACAACAATCGATATAAGACAATAGATAATAAAAGAAGAAACTTTGATTTTATAAAAAGAATCGACGAAGACAAAATATGTCTTGTTATTTTATAACTTAATATAAGAGATTTTGTTTCTAAATCAAAGCAAAACAATCAATATTTAAGATAAACGTATTTATTTACAAAAGTCTTTTATTTATTAATCAAGAATATATAATATTTTTAATAAATTTTTTTTTACTATTGTCTTTATAAAAGTCTATAGCAATTCTTTGTAATTTGCAATCTTTGACAAGCAATTCGATGCAAGTCTCTAAATAGACTTGCGATTATATTATATTACACGCATTATTAATTAACATACAATATAACGTTATATACATCTTGATTATCTTTTATGCGCTCTTATCTTATTACTTTTTTTCTTAGCATTACAATTTCTTCTTAGCATTACAAGTCTTTAGCATTATCGACTCTTATTATTATTGATCTTACATTATTATTGATTTTGTCGTCTCTCTTATGCGTTATTTTTTCTTACGCGTTATTTTCTTGATTTGTCTACTTCTTTTGCAAGATATTTTAACATCTTGCTAAAGAATAAAATTAACAAGATCTATAAGAGACTATTTTGTAACTAGCATTATTTAGATAGCTAGTTATATTATTTATTAAATTAGACGTGTTGCTAGTGCAAGTAATAGAACTAATATTAATAGACTTAATCGCTTCTATTACTTGCAAATAGCAATTTTATTTGTTAGAAATAATCTTTTATCAAGTATTGTATTATTATTAACACATTCTTGTGCAATATTTTGTCAATCGCAAAACTCGAATTTATTAAGTATAATTACATAAGTTATCGACAATTTAGACATTAACAATAACAATTACACATTCGACGTGCATCTATCGAAGTTCTTATTTCAAGTTATTTATATTTTATCGCATGCGTTATTATCTATCAAAGACTTCGATTTAATACTTTAATTTAATAAAATTAATAAGAGCTTATATTTAATTGAGATTAAGTTGTTGCAATAGTTTCTCGAAGAGCAAATCTTAATTGCAAAAAACTATAGCACAAATACTAAAAACAATAATAATTTAAATAAGAATATAAGAGTTTATAACAAATTAAACAAAAATAAGAAAGTCTATGACAAATTAAATAAAAACATATAAAAAGCATATAACAATTCTATTGAAAAGATGTTTAGTTCTTAAGTTACAAATCTTGCAACTATATTTAATGTATTGAACAACAACTTATAATTCGATTTGTTTAATTAAATCGTATTTAAAAAAAAGAAGAGCAAGTCAAATATTAAGAACAACAACAAAGAAATAAAGAATAAGAATAAGAAAAATGCAAATCTCTATATTGTAAGTTTTTTAATCTATTAGAACTAAAACTAATGTCAAAAATAATTTAACTCTAAGCACAACATTTTACAAGTTTCTTAATTTCTTATTTTACGAAATCTTCTTAAGAATTTGAATATAAACGATAACAAAAATAAATCTTTAAACATTTGTTCTTTTCTCTCTTTCTCTCTTTTTCGATCTTCTTTTTCTTCAAGATCGTTCTTTACTTTTTATGCTTTATTTATTTTATAACAATTGTCGTTATTAACACTTTTATTCAAAGTAGTACTTTAAAAAGATAAAAAGAACATATTATTATCGTTCTTGCATATAACTTTGAAACTATAATTTGAGAAATTAAAAAATTCAAAAGCAAATTACATTAAATTGCGAGAGATTTTGCAATTAACAAAATCTTTTGCAAATCTTTATATTGAAGAGAATAACTTTATATTGAAACAATTGACAAATAATAAAATAAATGTTATTCAAAGTCTTTCGCTAAAGTTTGATAATCTTAAAAGACAAATTCGTTATTATATGTTATTGCTAATCTTATATTATAAAGCTCTACACATTATTATTGAAAAACAATTATTTCTAGTCGTTAAAAGCAAAAGCAATACTTAATATCGAAGAATTAAGCGTCTATCTTAACAATATTAATACAAACTTATTGATTTAATTTACACTATATTATTAGCAATCAAATTGCGCAAAAAGATACACTTTAAATTAACAAAAATAATAGACTTACTTACTAAGTTGTAACATTTCTTAATATAAAATTTCTTTGTTCGCACAATCTTTAAACATCTTTGCTATATACGTAACAACAAGCTTGTTGTTTTTGACAATATCTTTCGTATTTAATTTTCAAATATTATTTAGTAATTATATACAATAAATAAAGTAATCTTTATTGATAAGAACAAGCGAAAGAATACAAATATATTAGACAAAGTAATAATTACTTTATAAACAATGTTATCTATAATTTATTTAATTCTAATAAGATATAAATTTATATTAAAGAACGAAAATAAGCTCTTTCTTAAAAAAAGTATTAAGCTAAAGATAAGTTTACTTAATCTTGATCAATATTTTTTTATTTATCTTGATCAAGAATACAATAATAAAGAAGATATTAAGAAAATGTATATCAATGATTGTTAATACATTTAAAGAGTCTTAAATGCAAAAGACTTTAATATTCGGTTTTTTTGTTAATTGCATTAGACTTGTAAAGAGCTTAAGATAAATTATTTTAATCAAAAATAGCTTGCAAAAGTCTTTGACAAATCGCATATTTTCTTTTTTTTTCTTTTTTTTATTAATAATTTCGAAATTTATTGTAACATATATCGTGTCTTAAAAATCTTTTATCTTATTTCAATATATCTCTTTTACAATAAGCGAAGAAAGTTAATTAACGTTTTTACTTTAATTTTAGAATCTTATAGAGCAATTTCTCACAATATTATTAAAGTTTTTCGCAAATTTATTACGAACTTAGACAATAATTTAAAGATAAAGATCAATAAAGAGACTTAAATTGTTTGCGCTTTCGTTATGATGTTCTTAAACAATATATTTTAACAAGCAAATAACAAGAAATTTTCTCGACATAATGCTAAGATAAGATATTATACTTGTCTTTGTCTTAAAGACAAATGAGACAATTTGCAATATAATATTGTAAAAAAAAAAAAAATTATTAAGCAATAAAGAGAGAACGTAAGTACGCTCAATATCTTTCTAATAGAAATTAACGAATATTCGTGCAATTTATAAATATTAAAATATAATCTTTTTTAATTATCTTACTAGCATCGACTTTAGACGTTATTTTGTTTAGAACTTATAATATATTTTATTCTAAATAAAGAGAACTTGACAAAATATTGTAGAACTTTCTTATAATTGCAATTCTAAGCAAGAAAGATAACGTAATTTACTTGAAAATCTTTTAATCTTGTATTTAGAGTTTAAATTTCTACGTCTATTTTTAATTGTTATTAAAGATTAATTGCACAAGCGTTCTTACATTTCTTATCTTGTGAAAGCATGCTATTATCGATTGATTTCGTCTCTTTTATTTGCAAGATACTAAGAAAATATTCAAAACTTTTAAAATTAGCATTATTAGCATTTGAGCAATTGTAAGAGTCTTTAAAATTATTGTTTTTGCAAATATCTTAATAAATAATTAGCGAAATAATTTTTATAACAAAATTTATCAAATTGTACTAAAAGAGAGAAAGACATATAAGAATTTAATCAAATACGTAATAACAATTGCAAAAGACTTTGACACATAAAAGATAAAAATTAATAAAGATACGAAGATAAAAATACTTGAAAGTGCAAAGATAAAGACGAAAAGCGACAATAAATTAAATAACTTAAATAAAGAAACTAATAAGCTTAATAAGAATGTCGCTAAGAATAATATGCAAGAGAAGTTTTTTACAAACGAGAAATTAAAGTAAATCGACGTCGAGAAAGAGATTCTACAATTATATAATAAAATTCGAGATAAACAAACACAAGAACGAAAGACTTCGACAAATAAGTATTAGAAGTTACTATATCTTTTTAATCTTTATGTAGATTTTTATCTTAACAAAATAACAAAGAAATACGCAATTGTTATAAATCTTAATATATTGTCTAAAGAAATAAAGCACATATAAGTATACTTGTTATTAACAAAACTTATTAAAATAATATATTAGAATTTTCAAGACTATAATAAATCAAGTCGCATTATCTAATCTTATAAACTATCTTTTTATCAAAGATATATTAACGCAATCGATTAAACTTAAGTTGACGAACGTTTGAAATTATTATAATCTAGAATTAATCGAAGCACTTAGCTTAGTAAACATTTATTGCTTTTTTCTTGTTCAAAGTTTTCTATTAATAAGAGAGCAAATTATTTAGAACAACGCTAATAGTGTTTATATCGTAATAAAAGATTGTCGTTATCTACAAGTTCAACTTCCTAATAGCAACTACAAATTGCGTAAGAAATTCTTCGTGCATTATAATATAAATTTTAGAAAATTATTTTTACAATATTTTTTTCTATAGCAATTGCTAAATACTTATGAAAAATATATTAACAAATATATTGTAAATTTAGAACGCAAGTTTATAAAATAATATTGTCGATTAATTTTCAATAATCAATAAGATAAATCTTGATTGCTAGAAACTTTAATTTATATATATTTTGCAAACGCAATTGTTGTTACATTTATAACGTAAGAAACTTTATAATTTTCGATTTGCGAAAGACAAGACTTGCGCAATGCTTTCTACATAAGTATTGAAGCAAACGTTATAAATTTTTAGTAATTAATCTTCTAAAACAATATTTTATCGAAGATTAATTACTAGAATCTCTCGACAATTTTGTTCTTAATTTTTTTATCTACAAATATACATTTTGTCAACGCATTTATTCTCTTAGCTCTATATTGCATTAGACGATTTATCTAATTAATGCATCAAAGAAGTCGAACTAACAAATTAAAAAGAAGACATAATATTTATTGCATTACACGTAAGAGATAAATTATTTATAAAAGACAAATTAATTTACGTTTGCAAAAAGACTTAAAGAATTAAATGTAATTACATTTGCAAAAGACTTTCTTACAAACAAGTATTCTTGCGAAAGACTCGAAGCGAGCTTAAAATCAATATATTGCTTTAATCTATCGTATAGTAAGTATACAACGCATCGATTAATATAAAATTGTATTATAGATAATCTAAAATTGATATCGAATGTATAATTATTAATTTATCGATTATTCGATAAGTAGAAAGTTGAGATAAATATTTAATCGATAGTTAATTAATTACTAATTAATAGATTGCTAGATTAATTTTTAATTCGAAGATAATTTATTCGAAGCAAACTCGCTTTATAATAGCATTTTAATCAATAACTAATCGATAGAAACTTGCGTTTTATTTGTTAATTAACAATTAAAAAGCGAGTATTTAGTCGATAGAAATTTATATTCTCGATATTTGTTCGTTATATCTTCGACAAATTTTTAAAATATTTTTGACATATCTTCGACAAATTACTAGCTATCTGTCGAGCAACAATCGAATATTTGTTAGCTTTATATCTAATATATAATTACAATCTTCGATTGTACAATAGTATTGCTATATTTTTTTTGCTTAATTTTAATATATTGTTTATAGAGCTTAAGTCTAATTTATACTTATTAGAGCTAGATAACAATATATGTCGAGTTAATACTTAACGTCTATCTTTTTTAAATAGTATCTCTATATATCGATATAATAGAGAAGATGTTTTAGAATCTTTATCTAATATATACTAAGTTAATATTCGATGTTTGTCTCTTCTAGATAGTATCTCTATATATCGATATAATAAAGAAAACATTTTAAAATCTTTATTTAATATATATTGAATTAATGTTTGATATCGATCTTTTATTAAATAAATAATTCTTGAATTGCAATTTTAAAGTATATAAAAAATCTTATTATCAAATTTAGATATTGTATTTGTGTTAGATTTATACTTAGAATTAAATTTATTAAGAAAGAATATTATATAAGAATTTTTTAAATTAAAAGAAAGATATAAATATTGTTAACAATACTTTGCAACTCTTAAATCTTTTTTATCTATAATTTGATTAACTATTAAGTTAAGTTAAATATAAATTAATTATATATTTTTTTTTAACTAATTAAGTAATAATATAATTCGATTTATTACAATTGCGTCAAGTAAATAGAATGTTTTTTTCTATTTTAAAATTGTTCTTTTTAAATATCTTAATAGCGTGTTTTCTTATTTTAGTATATAATTAGTATAAATATAACTTAAAACAAATATAAGTTCTATCTAAATATAGAAATAAATAGTAATAACTTTTATTTCGCAAATTTATTGTTTTAAAAGTAATTGTTTTCTTCTATATTAATATAATTGCAAATTAGTATTTATTAATACAAAAAAATCTTTAATTTCTTTTTATATAATTTGACAAAAATCTATTTTGTTTTTCGGTATTTAATTTATATCTTAAGTGTAAAATATAATATATGTATATTATTTATATGCTGTACTAGTTTATTAATAATTCTAATCTTTTAAAATTAATTAATAAAATAGATTGCTAAATAATTAAAATAATTTTTTCGAAAATTACGCTTAAAAAATACTTGACAAAAAATTAATATATATTTGAGATATTTAAATTACTCTTAAGAGTTGTCAAAATTATAAAAATATTTCTTAAATTTTAAAACAAAATATTAGTAATATTTGTGTAATTTTAATATATATTAAATATATTTTAAGTTTATTTTTGATTTATATTTATTGTAAAAGTTCGCAATTCTTTATTTTTATAATTGATATAAAAAATTTAAATAGTTTGACAAGCAATTTCTTTTAACGCTTTAAATATCTTAATAAATATTGTATAATAATTCTCGATAATCTTTATATTAATTTATGCGTAATAGTAGATATTAATTTCTATTGCAATTTGAGCACATATTTGGTATATATTGTATATATATTAAACTTACAATAATAATTCTTATTTTAATTTAAAATATTATACAAGTTTGTTTTGTCTTAAATTTATTTAAATATAGAATCTATTTTAAAATATAATTAATTTATAAAGATTTTAGTCTAAATATAAATAAAGCACACAATAATATATTGTTAAGAATTTTTATTAAAATAGATAATATTTTTAATTTATTACTTCTTTAAAGAACGCAATTAATTAAAAGCAAATTCTTGTTTAGTTTCTATAGATTGTAAGCTAAGTTTATACAAAATTTAAATTAAATATAAACAAATTTTTTAAGACTATTTTAATAGAAAACTTTTCGAATTTTTGTTTGTAAATTAATGTTGCTATATAATTTTTTATATTAAGACTATTGTATATATAGCGTAAAGTAATCTTGCTATATTTAATATATAAATCGAATATAATAGAAGAAATAACAAAGTGTTTTGCAAAAAATTTAACGCAAATATAATATGTATTAAATATAAACTTAATTTATGCGTTGTTAAAGATAATAAATCTTATTATTTAATTAATGCGATTATATTGTTAATAATTTCTCGAGACATTTTGATAGAATATAATAGATAATAAGCATAATCTTCGCGTACAATTAGTATAAAGAATAGAAATTGTTTTTGATTAACAAAAATATAGATATTTAATTGCGTATTATATATACTAATCTTAATTTTGTTGCTTCTCTAAGAATAATTAAATTCTATATATATTTAGTATATATTAAACTTGTACTAGAATAAAACTAATCGCAACTAAGATTGCTAAAAGTTAAATATTTAATAAAAATATAATTTTGTGTATGTTATTGTAACTTGTAATCTATTAAAATATAAAAATAATATATATTAATATATATTAAGTTTGCATTAATTGTTTAATTTGTATATTATAATTTTTCTATTAAAAAGTAAAGAATATTTAATTTGATAAATCTATAAAATTGACTTAGAAACAATATAGATTAAGTAAGAGTTTATCTTATAAGTCTTCTATATAATAGACTCTTAATTCTTGTATATGTAAGTTATAAATTTAAAATGCATATAACGTGTGCGTTAATCTTATTATTTCTTAAGAAATCTATAATATTAGATCTTTATGCAACGTTTTAATTGTATATTAATATTTATTATATATATTAATTAAGTAAAGTATTGTCGAAGATTGTTAATATTTTTAAGCTTAACTCTATTGTATGCTAAATATATGCGTAATATATTCGAATACGCGTGTTCGCAATATTTAATTTTAAAATATTTGAAACTTTAATATTAAGTTTTGTTTACTTTGTCTTTCTTCTTAATTTCTAAAAGTAAAAGAACAACTTAAGTAATCTTAAAGTTAATTGCGACAATAAAGAATTAAATCTAGTTTTAATATAAGTCGAAATTATGCTATACTTAAATTAAATATACGCTAAATATATATATGTTAATTAACGCTTTAATAGATATATTAACTAAAATTTCGATTAATATTGTGCTTTTTCTATATACAAAATAAAGAATTCTCTTTAAATGCGTATATAAATATGCTAGAATATTGTAATAATTTTGCACTTTTAATATAATTATTTAATTGCGTTCTTTAAAGATAATTACAATTTCGTTAATATTAATAAAGCTCTATATATAATAAATATTAATTTAGTATATAATAGATATAAAGCGTAAAAGAGAATCTATTTTCTTAAGTTTTTAAAGCAATAGTTTGTTAAAACTATTAAGATCTTAATTATTTAATATATCTTAATTTTCTTAATTGTTTATAAAAGTATTATTGTTAATATTCTAATTACTTAATATTGTATTTAACTTAAAAGCGTTAATATTATTAAGATTTAAAGTTTGCTTAGATATTTAACAAATATCTAGTATAGAATAAGTATAGAATAAATCTTACTTTTTATTTATTATGAAATTGTTTGTTAATCTTAATTTGCGAAATTCTTAAATATAAAAGAATTCTTTTTGCTAAAAGATATATAGATATCGAAGACAAAGAAATTGCTAATATTATTAAAAGATATATTATTATTAAGATTTAAATTAAATATAGACTAAGCTTGAATATAATATATATACAAAATAAGTAATTGAATTGCGTAAATAAAAAACTATATTAAGCTTATATTATATTTGAAAGCAATTTATATTATAACAAAATTTAGATCTTGTAGTACAAAAATCTTGTTTTTAAATTTTAATTAATTGCGCGTTATAGACTTTACACAATTTTAAGAATACAATAGATATAAAAAATTAAATTTATATCTAATATATATTAAGAAGAAGCAAAACTTTAAGTGTTAATTTTTACTTAATACTAAATAAAGAAGTTTATACTCTATACAAGTTATATATATATTAAGTATGCATTTTGATCGCGAGCGAAAATTGTTATAAATTTCTTTAATTCGAAAGATTTATGCTAAGCATAAACTTAGCATAGACAAAGTTTCTTCTAGATAGAAATTCCTACCCAAGAGGAGCTCGTCTTGGATAGGAAATCTGCATCCAAGATAAGCTATATGCTTGTTAATTAATATTTAGATAATTAATTGATAATAATACTTTCTAGATTAAAGACGTATTTAGAGATAAAACAACAAGTATCTTGATTCTTGTCTTAGCTAACGTCGATATAACTTAATAGAGAACAAATACTCTTACAAAAAGTAAAACAAAGATCAAGAGTATCTCGAAAATAATAAAATATTTGTTTAACAATCTTTTAGTAAGCGTTAATAAGATTAAAAGTATATTTGCTTATTATTAAGACAACAAAAGCAATATCTAGTTAAATATCTAATATTGCGTATATAAGAGAATCAACAATCGATTAATAGATATAACAATAACTTGAAATAACAATATAATTCGAATTAACAATATATATTTTGAATATATTTATAAAAATAACAACTAACTTATACTTTTTAAGACTAATCGCGTTGATTTAAGAAATCAAGTTTGATTTGAAAAATCGAATCGAATATAAGCAATTCAATTCGAATCAAATCGAAAGTCTTGACAATTTGATTTCTAAAATTGAAATTAACAATTTGATTTAATTTTAAACTTAAAATCGAAAATTAAATCGAAAAATCGAATTAAATTGTTAAGACTTAGTATTAGTATAAAGAAATTCTAAAATAAATAATAGAAAATTATATTCTATTCTATAATTTTTTGATATAAGATTATTTAGTAATGTATTATAATAATATATTCGAGCTATCTAGATAGTTAGAGTTAAATTATTGACCTAACTTTTCTAGTTAAAGAGTTCAACAATCTTGTTCTACATAATTTTGTCAAAGATTGTAAAAAAAAAAATTATTGTATTTTAAGAAGAATTTGAACTCTTAATCTTTTAATTCGCGATAACAATAACACAATATTTACAATAAAATTAATAAGAGCATAGTAATACTCTTGATAATGTTATTATAAATATTGTGTTATTGTTATTAAAAGTTGAAACACTCTATTATTGAGCTATCGAGACTTTGATATTTGAGCATACTTTATTTAAAAATATATAAAGAACTAATAACTCTAAAGCAATAGTATAATTCTTAAAATATTAAATATATTATTCGAAAAATTGATTCGAATTGTCAAGTCATTAGTTTTATTATAAATTATAATTAATTTGTTTGAAAACTTAATTGTATATTTTAAAATTAATAATACAATATAGTAATGCGATATAATAATACAATATAATAATATATTATAATATTAATTTGTAATAGTAAGCTCTTTAAACTAAGTATATAAAGCTATTAACTCAAGATCTTAATAATCTTGTTTGTTGTACTATTATTTTAAATAATTTGATTTAAGTTGCTTTCGATTTTGTTATTATTCTTGTTGTCGCAATCTTAAAAATCATTTGCATTTTTCTTTTTGTTATTATTATTAATATTAGTAACTTTATAGTAGTTATAACTTAATATTTTAGCATTTTCTCAAATTATATATCGAATTTCTTGATTATTATTATTCTTTATAACAATATTGTTAGAATTCTCTATCTTAATATCGATAGAATTAAAAATTTCTCTCTCTTTTGTGTTTTTCGATAACGCGAATTTCTTAACAAAGCTATTATACAAATTAAAAGAATTAACGTTATTAATTCTTCTCAAGTTATTCAAATTATTATAATAAATAACTCGTTGTTAAATAATCTTTACAATTAATTTTATAAATATTAAGAAATTTCTATTAATATTAAACTTATTATTAATACTTAATTGCAATATTGATTAACTTAAGTGTAAAAAACAAATAATATATTTAGATAATACATATATTTTGAGAGAAAAATGTTATTATTATATTTATATTTTTATGCATTGCTTGCGCTTCTTAAGTAACTTTAAGTTGCTTTATTTTCTTAATCGCAAACTTCTTCTTTGCTTTTCGTTTAAACTAATTTTTAAAATATTATATTGTTAAGTTGTTAATATTGTGTATTTTATTATATTACTTAAATATATTATTATAAATGTCTTGATTAATTTGATATATGTTAATCTTATTTTTAATATTGTTTTTTATAACTTTACAATTCAACTAAGAAGCTTTTATTTAAACAAATGTTTTACGCAACTTTTTGACGCAAATTAAGATAATCTTGCAATTGTTACTTTGTTTTCGATATAACTTCTTTTTATTATTATTTTATTTTTGCGTGCAATTGCGACTTGCAATATTCGATAAGTTAATTAATAGTAATTCTATTGTCTATGCAATTTCTTAGCTTAGTTTACTAGTAATATATATAGATAATGCAATTGTATACTAGATTTTAAATATATCTTGATATTTAGTAGAGTGTTATAAAATTTAGAATATAGAAGAGTTTCAAATATCGATAAGATTATAAATAAAATATTAAGAGATAATTTTACAAATTAAAGTAAGAATTATATGCGTTAGATTTAGAATTATCTCTTATTTTTACTTTTACTTACTTTGAACTTTTTACTTAATATAATTATTATTTCTTTATATTAATATTTATTTAATTTTATCGATAAGTAATGCAAGTTTATTTATATTAATTTCTTTATTGTTTATTTTACGTAATCTTGTTGTTAATCGTTAATTTAAGCTTTTATTTTTACGCAATTTTTAACGCAATTTTTGACACGTCTTTATCGATAAAAGTTCTAAAAATTATTGCGCTTTTCTCTATAATTTCTTACATACACATTAATTTATTTTAATTAACATTATTATCTTCGATAACTTGTACAAAGTAAATAAATAATGTATACAAGTAATACAATACGTCTTGTTTATAATTAACAAGCTTAATTTGCTAGTTCGAAAGTTTGCTTCGAAGCTCTCTCGCAATAAAATAATTTCTTGTAATTAATTTAAACAAAACAAAATAAATAGTAATAAAGACAAGAGTATTAAAGACAAAAGTATTAAAAAAAAGAGTATTTGTAATGTTAACGTAGACAAAGTAATGCAAATAGATAATATATTTTTAACTAATATGCTAATGTTTTGCAATAAAGAAAACGAAAATAGAAGTTTAGAATTGTCGCACTTTAAAAGATCAAAAGATATTAAAAGTCGATCGACTTTCTTATTTCTAAATACTTATTTTAATATTTAATTCGCGAAATATTATACAACAAGATCTAGAATTATAATTGTTAAAAGAATAAATATTGTATTTAAGATTTAATCTTAGACGAACTTCAAGAAGTCGCAAAAGCGTTTATATTTTTTTTTTTCTCTAGTAAGTATATTAATTTGTTGCATTATTATTGTAATTACAAGATTTAATTAATATTTTATTCTATATAGACTCGAATTTTGCGACAATTTATATTAAACGCATAACAATTTAACTTAAGAATTGTTAGTTTATTAAGCTTTAATAGAGCAATTCGATCTTTTCTAATAGTAGAAATTCTAGAGTAATTTTATGTTTTTTTCTTAAACAATTATAATTTTTTTTTATGCTAGTTGTAAGTCAATTCTTCAAGATTTAGTTATTAATAGCTTTTTTCTAGCAATCGAAGTTATTAAATGCATTATTTTTTTCGCATTATTATTAATAAGACTTGTTTGTTTATATTGTAGTTGTAGATGCAATATCTTTAATAATACAATACGTCTATTAATAAATTTGATTTAGAACAATCTTGAATTTTATTTGAAAAAATTTCTCTTCTTTATTTATCGCTTGATTATTATTCTTTTCTTTGCAATATATATTTTACAATTTAATAATAATCTTCTTTAAATTTAAATTTATAGTACAATTATAGTATTTAATTATTATAATTTGCTCAATTGTTTGCAAACTTATTTGAGATCGATTTTATCAATATACTCTTCGAACAAAACTAAAAATTTGTTTAATATTTATTAATAATATTAAGTATAAAAGTACATCTTAAGTTATTTGTATTAACTTAGAAAAGTTCGAAATATTGTCTCTTTAATACTTTTAAGTTAAATATTTATTCTTTATAATATTAGTTCGAAAATATCGATTGTCTTTATTTTAAGTTAAACGAAAGCGTTAAGATTGTGAAAGTAAAAATCTCGCAATAATTGCAACAAATTACAAAAATATTAGCAAAAAATTATATATATTATTATATTGTATTATTTCTTTAACGATATTTGCTCTTTGTGCTTTTACTCTTAAATTAGTAGTTAAATTGTGATAATATCGAAAATAGATTTTAAATTCGATCTTGTATTTTGTTTTATAATTGATAGTATTATTATTATTTTTCTTATTTTACATTTTGTAAAAATTCAATTTCTATATAGAATTCAAAATGTTAACAAGATTGTATAATGTGCTATTAAGTTCTTCTATTTTCGAATAATATTTTGCAAGCTTTGTTGAAGCTTTATTGCAAGCTTTTGTTACAATCTTTGTTAAAGAACAAACATTAATTTCAATTGTTTTCTTTAGATATTCAAGATAATTAAATATTTCATCGGATATTCGAAAATTTAAATAAATATCTATATTAGTTGTTCGTAAAACTATAAGAGTGCATTTGTAAAAAAAAATTAATATATTGTTAACAAATAAAATTAATTGTTACTTGCTTTTGTCTAGTCTAATTTGTTATATTTTTTGATCTTAAAAGTATTTCTCTATTTAAAGATTAATAAAATTGCATAATTAATACGCATAACAAAGTATTAAATAAATAGAGTTTTAACAAATGCAAATATCTTGTACTAGTTTTTTTATTTTTTTTTATTTGCTTCTAAAAGACTCTAAAGCAAAGCAAATATTAAGTTGAGCTATTAATAGCAATTGTAAAAGCGCAAATCTAAATAAAACTTAGCAAATATATTATTTCTTTACATTATTACAAAAAAAAATCTTTTTAATTATAACAAACAAGTTTGTACTTCTTGCAATATTCTAAATTTGTGTATTTTTTAATTGTATAACAATATTGTTAATTATTGCTTTTAATTTTAAAGTTGCAATAAAATTTTGAGTTACTAAATCAATAATATAAATTAAACAAGAAATAAAGTTTTACTATTTGTTTTATTAAAATTCTTGTCGATTTAAAGCTCTTTCGAGTTTGTCTTTTAAAGTATTATTATTGCTTGTGTTATTAGTAACAATATTAAGAAATTTGTCTTTAATCTTAAAAAACTTTAAGATCTTTATAAGCTCTAACATTAGTTAACAACTTGTATATTTAATATTAAGAGAAGTAATTTAATAAGATGTTTGCGAAATTAAAATGCGATATTAACTCAATATATTAACACTTCTAAGTAGACAACTCTTTAAGAACTAGATTATGTATTTAAAGCAATAAAGACACGCTAAGTATTTTTAAGATCTATCTTGATTTTCTTACGAATTTAATCGAAGTTTGAAAGAATTATTTTCGATAATTTTGTACGATCTAAAAGCACTAGCTTTGATTAAACTATTTTTAATAACTTTCGAAAGTAATAATTATTAATAATTCGAAAAAATAAATTTAAATTAATAAAAGTCTTGCATAATTAATTTTCTTAATTATCTTAAACAAAGAAGAACAACAAATTGATATAAATTTTCTTCTAATAATACATTAGTTTTGCATTATTTATTTGTATTATTAATTGTAATTTACGCAATTAAAGACTAAATCAATCGCGATTTGCGATTTAAATCTTTTTCGTTTTAAGCAAAAAGTAAATTGAAAATATTTCTTTATATTTGTTGTGCTTGAATAATTGTAAGCAATAGAATAATTCAAAAGCTTATAACTCTTGCAAATAATCTTAAAAAAACTCTCTATAGTTGAAGCTACTTAAACAAATTTGTTTCAAAGCTTAGATTGTGCTTTTGTATTAATCTTTTTTGCTTAACGTAAATTAACAAGTCTTGATTAAGTTTTGTTTAAAATACTTTTGTTAATTGTAATTTGTAATTATTATCCTTAAAATTAAATGTTAATATTTAAACTTTACTTGATATATTTGTTTCTCTCTCTTAATATAAATAACGAAAAATTGTCTCTAATTTTGTTTAATACTTTGTAAAGAATTCTTTTTCTATTGTCGAAAGCAAAATTGAGAAAATTTCAATTAAATTGACTCGCAAATTAATTAGAACGTAAAATATTAAATAGCAAGTTGCGCAAAATAGATTTGCGAAAATTATTTTCGATTAAAGATAGTAATTGATTTAAAGCTCTTAAAGAATTAGACATGTTGCAAACAAAAGTAATAAAAACAATGTCTTTAAATAATATATAAAGAATCTCTTCGAAATAAAAAAGTAATGCAAAATAATAATGCAAGTAACAATTAAATTAGACAAATTATTATAAAATAAAATGTAGTTGTAAACTCGAAAATATTAAGAGAATCTCTTTAGAATAAAAGAATAATACAAAATAATAATGCAAGCAACAATTAATTCGAGCAGATTATTATATAATAATATAAACAAATTTAATTGTAATTTCGAAATATATTAAACTATACTTTGATTAAAATTTCAAAGTTATAATAATATAAGTCTAAAAATAGTAATTCTTGACATAATAATGTAATTTTCGATTTCTTGACAATTCGATTTAATTTCAATTTTTGAAATCGAAAATTAACTTGATTCGATTTAAATTGATTTTTAATTTGATTCCTAAAGTTGAATTGTCGATTTAAGTTAATTCTAGAAGTTGGAATCGAAAATTAAATCAACAATTAATCTATACTTTTATATCTCGTAATTCTTTAGTACTTTTTCTAGATATACTTTTTAACTTAAATAGAGAATTCGAGTTGCAAAATTGTACTTAATTTAATTTCTAGATATTATTAAATAAGATCTAAGTTAATTATCTTGAATTAATTAACAAAAACTCTCTTAACAATATTAATAAATTTTTTTGTTAATATTAACAATTAAGAGATCGTCTATATAAATAACAATAATAGTAAATTTATTAGTAGAGATGTTTAGATTAAAGTTTAATAAACAAAAGTAATGCTTCTTTAGAAATGCTACAAGAGTATTATATTATACTTAAGACAATTGCTTTAACTTATAAAGAACTTTTCTAAATTAACAAATCTTTTTGTCTTGCTCAAAGTTGTAAGATAACTCGATATAGATTTCTTTATTAATATTTTTGTAAAGAAAAATAGTAACAATATTTATTTGCTTCAAATTCTAGCTATTAACAACAACAAAAATAAAGATAATCTTATAGCTTATAAATTTAATTATAATAACAAAGATTTAAATATAGTTTAGATCTTTGCGTTATTTAAAGTTTTTAACAATTTAACAAACTTTATAGCAAAGAACTTTGTTATTAATTTTATATTTAATTTTGTAGATTTATCTATTATAAAGTATATAGCGTTTGCTAGATATTAAGCAAACAATATAGATATTGTTCTTCTTTAAGAATTTAATTTTGTTTTGTTTAGTTAATTGTCAATTTATTTTATAATAAGTATTTGTTATAGCTTTAACATAAATCTTGAATTTATATAACTTTGATAATATAATTTTAAACAATAGAGTAAAAAAAATTGCCAATTTATTTTAATATAATCGAAGCTTTGAGTGTCTTTGCAATGTTAAATTTAGATTTTGAAGCAATATTAAATTTTAAAGCGTATCTAGTAATTTAGTAACTTTAAAAGATTTATTAAAGTTAATAAAATTAAAGAAAATATTGTTTTTAAAATTAAAGACAAAGAAAAATTTAAAAAAAGTAATATTTCTAAAGTCTAAAGAAGATAAGATTGTAAATAAGATAAATAAATTCTCTAGCTTATTATTAGAGTTTTTGATTTTTTTCGAGAGCAAAATAATTCTTTGTTACTTTTGTAATATTATTGCAAGATCTAGATTAACTTTTACAAAATCTAGAAATTTGTTAATAATATTAACGATGTTCGACTATCTAAATAAAAAAAAAAATTAACAAGTATTGTTATTCTAATAGCTAATTTTATTGTAATTAACATTTGAATAAAGTAATATTTGCTTGTTGTCTAGTTAATAAATTTTCAATATGCGCTAGATCTTGTCTTTATTATTTATTATACAATAGATATACTTTTTCTTATAGTTTATTAGCATTAAGAATTTGATACGATCTTGAAACTTTTGTCAATTAATGCTTGATTAAGTTTTTAATACTTTTTTTTGCTAATTTATGCGTTAAATATACTTGTAATTATAGAGATGCTCGATGCTTGTCTCGAAAGAAGTAATAAAGCGTTTAACAATAAAAGCAATATTGCAATGCAAATTAACTATTTGAATTATTTTCGATTAAAGATTAATAATTAAGCTAGTATTTTTTATTATAATACTAGTTTTTAATATTAGAATCTAATTAAGACATTTAACGCAATTGTTTATCTTAAGAAAGACAACAATAATAGACTCTATTTGTATTTTGCGCTTTTTGCGCTAGACTTTAAAGACTTTATCTATATATTTATTCTTATTGTCAACGCAAATGCAAGTGCATTTGTTGTTTTTAAACTTAAATTTGTCAATATAACGTTTAAAGAAAATTAAAAGACTAACTTTATTCTTATTTTTAAGATATTTTATTCGTAAGCGTTTGATTTTATTATTTAGTCAAATATAAATATAGCGAGTATTATTAAATTTGTCTAGAAGTATAGATTTTATAATATTGATATAAATAAAATTGTTTTTCTAGCAATTAGATTTAATAGAAACTCGATAAGATATTGTTTTAGCTCTTGCGCAAACGCAAAAAACGCAAGCATTATTTGTCGAGAATTTTGTAAAATTAAAGACGTCTCTTCGAGCAAACTAATAGATATTTTGCTTGTCTAGATAATTAAGACGTTTGTATTATATAGTTATTGTATTTTTATTAATTGCTAATAGAACAATAGTAGAGACAAAAAGTATAATAAGCGTTTCTAAATCTAGAAAGTAGAAATCAAAGTCTTAAATTGCTCGAGTTTGCTAAATATTAATAAAGAATTTGTAATCGATAATTCTTCGAATAATACTAGCGTCTTTAATCTAGTTATAGAAGATTAGATTGTACTAAAAGTTCGACATATACTAGATATTGTAATTAGTAATATATTAAACTTTATTATCTTTGCAACAAACAAAGAGATAAATAATTCTAATATCTATAGCAATTAAAGTGTCTTCTATGTCTCTTATTAATTAATAGAATATTACTAAATAGAACACAAAGATATTAGAATCTTCTACTATATATTGATTGCACTTAGTATTAAAGATTTATTTGCATAAGAAATAATTAATAACGAGAGCTAGCGTAATATTTGCAAGTAAAGACGATTTAAGAATTGCAAACAAGATTGTTACAATAACAAAGATAAGATAACAATTATAAATTATTATTTTAGTAATTTCTTATTCTTTGTTGTTCTTGTTCTTGTTCTTGTCTTTGTTAAACTTAAACTTGTTTTTATTCTTCTTAGATTTAAACTTCTTTCGATCTTTTTTTTAATTATTGTAATTTTGACAATGTTTATTTTTGTTATTGTTTCGATTATTATTAAAGCTATTGCTCTTTAAGATAAGACGCAATTTTAAATATAAATCTTAGTAATTTAATTTCTAATAATTTATCTTGTTGCAACTTGTGCATTTCTTTTATTTAATATATATGAAACTAGAATTGCTAGCAATAAGAGGAATATTTCTTGCAATAACAATTAGTCTAGTAATTGTTATTAAGATTAAAATGCTATTAATAATTAAAATGTTTATTAAATTAATATATTAAACTTTATAATTATAAATAATAGTAGACAACTTTTGCTTTTAAATTTTATCTTTATTGAAAAACTTATACTTAGATACTTATTAATTAATAAAGAAACAAGTAGTATTGTTAAGATCAACTAGATATTTAAAGATAAACTAGTTCTTATCTATAATTAGATTATTTAAATAGATAGATAGTTTATTAATAATATTGCGAAATTTAATCTTGTATTTATTGATATTCTAGCAATTGATAATCTTAAAAAACTCGAATTTGACAAAGATTCTTATTAATATACTTGATTTTTTAGACTTGTGTATCTTAACAATCTTTTAATAAGTTTCTTTAATTAGATCGATCTTCTTTACGTTGTAATACAAACTCTTATTAACAATATTTCGAAACGCATTTATATATTTCTTGTTGTTAATATCTTATTTAGTTTGTTCTTCGATAACAATATTAAGCAAGTCAACAAATTAAATATCTAAATTAATATATTTTTAAAGCTTAATTTATTTAAGAACTTTAAACAAATCTCGTTCTTAAATAAGAAAGCTTACGCTATTGCTAATTTTAGCAATTTGTTTAAAAATTGCAAGAAATAACGCGAAAGTACTAGTAATTATAACAATATCAATGTAATCTGTTATTTTAGAGTTTTATTAATAGCTTGTAAGCAATAAGTAATATTACTAATAAATATAGTAAAAATGCGCAATTGCGCAATAAAGATCTTGATAAAGATGTTTTAGCTATTAGATTATAAAGATTAAGCAAATTAACAAATCTTAAATTAGATATCTAATTTAATAAGTACTTTTCGAAAAATTTAAATAAAAAAGATAGTTAAATATACTTTTTTTTGTTAACAATGTCGAGCTAATTAATTTTGTTAATTATTGTTTGAGCAAAGTCTTAATAGATAAACAATTAATAAGCTCTTAAATAAGTTTTGTAATTTTGTTGTTCTATCTTAAGATTATAACAAATATAAATAAGAGTAAAATTAATAAACTTAATTTGTTTAATAAATAAAAACGTATTAATAATAAATAATTTCTAGCTAAATTGTCGTTTTCGTTTGATTGTAAATAAAGCTCTTTAACTATCTAGAATCTAATTAAGTTACTTAATCTCTTTATTCTTCTTCTTAATCTTAATAGTTATAAAGATAACAATATTCTTTTGCGTCTTTACAATTAATAAATCGATCTTTTTAACTCTTTTATTTTAACAAGACTAGAAGTTAATCTTTTTGATCTAAATCTTTTGCGTTATCGCCATAGTTAAGATCTTTTTAATTTTCTTATTTAAATAAGATTGAAAGCTATTTAATTAAGAGTCGCATCTTGACATTGCTTTTAAGATAATTAATAAAGTTATTTTAATCTTCGAAGTATATTCGCGATTTAGTTTACTAATTTGTTTTGTACATTGTAGTAAAAGAAGTTAACTAGCATTTGTTTTAATTATCGAACTAGCAAGTTAACTTGTTTAATTGTTAATAAGAAATTTTTTGCAATAAACAAAAGAACAAAGATTAAGAAGACTAAATAATTTAGCTCTCTTATTAATGCGTTAAAGTAAAGTCTTGTCTTGTTTTAATAATATGTCTTTGACTAATTACTAGTTATTTAATTATCGATTCTTAATTGTATAATTGTTATATAATTAGTTTTTCGATCTTTTTAAAACTTATTATTGATAAATGTTTGTTAAAAGTAATTAGCGTTTTTCAATAAAAGCAACGAGTTGCAAATAAAATAAACTTAGTTGTTTTACAACTTATATTAGTCTTCTTTAATAGAGCGTTTGTGTCTAGAATCTTTAATTAGATGTTAGTTATTCAATTGTTAATAATTGAAGATTTCAACTGTTTAAGTAATTGAACAATCGATTGTTCGACAAGTTTTAACAATCTCTCAATTATTGTTTCGACAATATTAGATATAATATTAATATTTTAATTCTTAAATATTAATCTAGATATTAAGACAATTTGATTGTTAGCTTTTGTATATTAGAAATTAACAAGAACTTAATTAATAGTAGTAATTGTAAGTTTATTGTTAATTTGATTTACTAGCTATGCTTCAAGCATTTTAATTAATAAGCAAATAAGTTTCTTGTCTTGTTTCGAGCTTATAATCTATCAAAATAATAGATAATAGAACACTTAGTTACTATATAGAAGCTAAAGAGCTTGCTCAACTATATATATTAATCGATGCTACTCAACTCGATTACGTAATGTTAGATTAGATAGTGTCGAGTCAAGTAGTATCTAGCACTAGATTAGATCGAATACAACATTCCGACAATATTGAGCATGCATCTCGATTGCAAGCAAAAATTGTTATAAATTTCTTTAATTCGAAAGATTTATGCTAAGCATAGACTTAGCATAGACAAAGTTTTCTTCAAGTAAGAGTTTTTACTCGAGAGAAGCTTGTCTTAGGTAGAAAATCTGCATTCGGAATAAGCTATATGCTTAGATTTTTGTAATAATTATTTTTTTTGCTACTTTGACAAAGCAATTAAGAAGTGTAATGATTCTATATTCTTTAAGTATTGTTCTATCTTTGCTAGATTTATACAAAATAACTCTTGTTTCTTTTCGCTAATATTTAGAATAATATCTAGTATTTATAATTGTTGCAAATATTACATTAAAGCTTTAAAGCTATTTTGTATACTTTTTGTAGTATTAAAAACGTTATACTATTTAATCTTAATACTTTCTTCGAGAATAACATAAAAATAGCATTTTCAACTTCTCTTACCTCAACAATCATTATTCTTGAGATTTTTAATTTTGTGCAATATTTGCATCTATAGAGATTATAAATAATTTTAAATATATAGTTTGAAAAAAAGCTTTACATTTAATCTCAAATTTTATTGCTTAATTATTGTTAATATTTTTGATTAATAATAGTATCTTAACAATATGTTATTTTGTATATTTTTATACTTGAAATATATTCTTGTTAATTATCTTGCTTAAGAATTTTGTTCAAGTAAATTTTTTGTACTTTTTAATAATTTCAAAATATTTGTTTTTGATCTTTGTAATTGCATTTTAAGTCTAATTAATTCAAAATTTTCTTTATTAACAACGTGCAATAAATGTTTTCTTGCGTAGACTTTTTAATTTCTTAGTTTATTAGAATTTTAATCTAGAGCTTAATTTTGGTTATAAAATAAATTAATTTATACATTCTTTAAATTTTAGAGTTAGTATTTGAGCTTTTTAGTCTAAATCTTAATTATCTTGAATTTTCGTTAACTATTTAGTCTTGTTCGCACTTAAATACGAAATAAATTTCTCTTAATTTGCTTTAACAATATTATATAACGTAGTAATTAAATCTTTTACTCTTTGTTGTTTGTTTGTAATTATTTTGTATCTTATAATCTTGTAATTTGATCTAGTGTTTGCTTTCTTATCTATATGTTAATTTGTTATTTTACTAGCTAAGTTTGTTGAAGCAAAAACTAAGTTTATAATAGAATCTTTAGTAGTGTTTGTGCTATGTCTTTGTTTATATTTGATAAATCCTAACTTTAGTTCTAGATATATACAAATCTATTATAACAAAAGTCGTAGTTTTGTGTTACTAATATCTAGACTTTGTGCGAGATCAAAATTAGAATCTTGCATTACTTGCAAAAATCTAGAAATTTAAGTCAAGCTTTGCGAGAGACAATCTTGATATCTCTCAATATTGCGTTCGTAGATGCGTTTGTTCTATATAACAATTATAATTTGCTTGCGTAAAATGCGCATACGTTCTCTTAATCTATGAGATTTGTCTCAAAAGTAAAGTTTGCTCGAATCAACAAAATCTAATATTTAAATTAAAAAACGTAATAATTTGACGCAATTATGCAATTAGCAAGCAATTGCAAACGTTTATGCGCATTGCGAATATCAAAACTTTATGCGTTAAGACGTAGTTTAACTCAATAAAGATTTTGCAACTTTGTCGAACATAGAGAAAACAAAACAAGCTTTTTGAGTAGATTTTATCTTAACAATACTAATTTAAGTATGTAGAATAGATAGATCTATAAGATCTACAAAATCTTGTAAATATCTTGATTTCTATTAGCTTAATCTATCTTCCGAAACGCGAATGTTGTAAAAACGTTTAAAATGTTTACTAGTTTTTCTTTGTTTTCTCTTAATTAACTTGTTAACGTAAAGAATTGTAATAAGTTTACAACTTATTTGTTTTATTAGAAATAATATGCGTTTAAGTTGCTAGTAAAAAGTTAATTGAAATTTTGTTTTTTAATTGAAATTTTGTTAAAATTCGATTTATAGTATAGTTATTAAATTTAGGACTTTAACTTTTTTTTATTATAAATATATAATAGTGCAATACTTGTATTAAGTATCTTATTGTTAATAACAATTAATTGTATATCGAGATTTGCTATTAAATCTAGTCTTAATATGCAACTAATATCTATAATTGTTTTAAATACAAATATTACTACTTTAAGTTTATAGTCTTTATATATTGATCGAATTTTCGAAAATTTTGAATAATTTAACTTTGTATTATATTTCTTATTATATATTTAAGATTCTTAAATTAGTACAATATTTGCTGTTTCTATTGCACTTTGTAAAAATAATTTTATAATTATTTGCTTTTAACGCAATTATATTGTAGAATTTGAATTTTTTCTTGTTCGATCTCTTTGTTTAAGAATATAGTAAGATTTTTTAATATTATTAAGTATTGTTTGTTTGCAATAAATTATTATTAACGTTGTTAAATCGACTATTATTATAGAATACTTATTAATTGCTTGTAAATATAGATATTTCTTTACAATTAATATATTTTGAATTTAGATACGCATACAATTGTTTGTTAATGCAAAGAGCATATCTATTACTTTAAAATGCATAATTTAGTTTACAATATATATGTTTAATCTCTTTTATACATTTTCTTGTAAAGTAATTGTAGAATTGATATTTGTAATATTGTACACTAAGTTTTGCGTTCTCGAACTTTATTGTTCTAAGATTTTTATCTTATGCGTAAATTCTATCTTTTTAAATTGCTTTTTAAGTGTTAACTTTCTTTTCGAATGCAATTATTGTTAACGCATGCTTCTTTTGCGCTCTATTTATGTTTAATAATATTTATACAAAATTACTAATAAGTTAAATATTATTAAATAGTTCTATATTATTACGCAAATCTTGTAGTGTTTTTTCTTCTTTTACTATATTTATAGAAATTGTGTGCAATATAGCTTTGTATTATTTGATATCTCGCTTAACTATAGCTTTTAAAAATAGCAGTTTTTATTTATCTTTGCATTTTAACAATTTATTTGCATTTAATTTCTTAATTGTAATAATAATTATAAAAGTGTTCTTTGCAAATTTTAATATTGTACACACAATTAACTTTTTTATTGCTTTGTTAATATTGTTATATATTTTTATAAAGTTCTTGCTTGTATATTTCTCTACTATAAGACGTTTTTCTTTTATGCTTGTTTTTAAGATTGTTTGAGTATTAAGAATAATTTGCTAATTTTAAATTCTATAGATGCTATTTTTGAGTTTGCCAATTATTTCGATTTAAGTTCTAGCTTTCGTTAATAATTAAGCAAGTTAATTATTTGTAAGATTGTTAGTAAATTAATACAAAAACAAGATATTTATCTAGTTTGCTCTTGTTACGTAATTTGACTTTCTAGTAAATTTTTTTGCAATTTTGCTCTTGTTACGAGATTTGTATCTAATACTCTTGTCAAATAGCAAGAGAGCGTTTGACGTCTATCGATAACGTTTGCTCTTAAACAATCAAGTATAACTTAATTGTTAATTGAGTTCTTAGAGAATTATCTTTACAATTATTATAGATGTTTGCTTTGTTTACTTGCGTGTCTTTTTATCTTAACTAGTTGCCTTGTCTAGTTGCTTGTCTATCTATCTACTATTCTTTGCCTAGCAAATAATAGCTCTAACGTACAATTCAAGTCAATCGTTCGTCTAATTTAGACAAACGACATTAATTGTTAGTTCTCTTGCTTAGTCTCGCATTTATTACTAAACACTGGATTAATATATTAGAGTCGATATTTGTTTGCGTTTTATAGTTATTAGATATTAAATTATTGCATTAGAGTTAATATTTGCTTGCCTTTAATAGTTATCAAATACTAAATTATTGTATTAGAGTTAATATCTATCTATCTTTTGCAATTATTAGACACTAGATTATTGCATTAGAGCTAGCAAGCCTATCTTTTACAAGTATTTGTCTAATTGTGTTAAGATATCTTTCTTAGTTAAACTAATTAGTTCCGTTCTTTTTGCTCTTACTTATCAAATTTTGCAATTCTGCATTATTAAATATTAGTATATCTCTTGTATTAGTAAGTTAACTAGATTAAGAATTAAGAAGCTCTTTAAATTTTTGTCTCGTTTGTCTTTACTCAAATTGATAGGCAAAACTTGTTGTTTTACTTAGTGTATCTAATCTAGTAAAGACAAGCAAATTTAATTAATTAAATAAACAATCGATAAGACTTTACTCAAACAAGCAATTAATAAGTTCGAAAAAACGCAACAAGCAACTTTACTTAATACAATTAACAACAAAGTTTTAACAAAGAAATTATTATTTGTTATAGTTTACAACTAGTCTTTAACAAGAACATTATTATTTATTGTTCTTAATTATTAGATTTTGAAGATATTATAATCTACTGCAATTAACGTTGTTACTTTAAAGATATTATTGTCTTCTATATTAGACAATATTATCTTAAAAACATTATAAAGTTATTAGCAAAACAACTATTTAAATATTAAAACAAGTAGTTTAAGCAAAAGAATCTAAATATCTATCTTAATAATATTCTAAATCTAGAATCTTTTAATTTGATTGTTTTTTTAGAGTATTTCGACAAAGTTCTTGTTGTTTAATAAAATAGATTTGCGTCTTTAAGCATCTTAAGTCTTGTCTTTTTACTTGCATCTTCTATCTTACTTGCGTTCTTAACTAAATAGTTAATAACTAATTCTTTCGACAAATTAAGAAACAACAAGATTGACAAATTAAATAACAATAAATTGCGCAAGAATATATTAGCAAACGTTAACAATCTATATTGTCAAAAGCAAGCTTTCTCTCTTAAGAAAGATAGCATAAATTGTTGTTGTTAACTCAAAATTAATTAAACAAGTTTCGAAATAAATAATAGATCTAGAATAATAAATTTATGCTCTAACAATTTTTTGCAAAGTAATTAACAATAGTTTAATTAATTTGACTTTGTTGCGCAATTGTACAATTTACAATTTTTCAACTTATTTAGTGTTAAACAATATGCTTAGTACAATTAATAACAAGATATCGAACTTAATATCTTATAGTCGAATACTTAGTCTACTTACTCTTTGCTAATCTAATTAAGTATAGCTACGCTTAATAATATAGACTCGCAATAGTAGCAAGAGCTTGTTCGACAATCTTTTAATATTTAAGTTAATCTAGTAGCTTTTAAACAAGTTTTGTCTTTGCAATTTAATTCTATAATTTTTAAACAAACTTTAATTTTGCAATCTAACTTCGCAACTTTTAAGTAAGCTTTATCTTTTGCAATCTTCGATCTAAATTAATTGCAAGCTATATTGTATAAAGAAGATTAACGCTCTCTTATAAAACAAATATAATACTTGTCTCGAGATAAATTAATTAATTTTTATTGCGTCTCTAGATACTTTAATAAGTTTTTATAGAAAGATATAGATATATCTTCTAGTCAATTTAAGACGTCTAATCTAGACTTCTTTTATTTAGACGTTTTAAACAACTATAGATTAAGTAATATTATTTTCGTCTATAAGAAAACAATATATAGAGAAGTCTTTATCTTTGTCGAACGTATAAATAATTATATATACGTTGTTAACAAAATTGTTGTTTAAAACAATCTTTCTCTTTGTCTTTGTAACTCTATTATAATGTAATATTTTAAAAAGATAAACAACTTTAAATGTTGAACATTTCGAAGCTTGCTTTTTTTAAACTTTATCAATAAATTGTAAAATTGTTTTAAGATAAGAATTAGCAAGATATTTAGCAACTTAATATTAAAAATCTTTATTATTAAAGATACTAAAAACAAACAAGAAGTTACAAGATATTTGCAAAATATTATTCTTTATACGCAATCGACAAACATCGAAGAAATTTGAAAACAATTAATTTAAATATAGAATTAGCTCGAGATAAGATTGCGTTTTATTGTTAGTATATCTATTGTCTATATATTATCTTAGAACTTTATTAAGAAACTTGACGCAAAGCGCAAGATATAAAAGACAATGCTTGCTTATTATTCTAATTAGCAAAATTCGAATTAATTAGATAGATAATTAAAAGAACAAATTGTTTGTTAGTCTACATTATATATGTCTTGCTTAATTTATCTTTCTTGCATATTCTTTTACAAGCAATTCGACTATATATATCTCTCTCGACAACAATTTGTAGACTATAAATACTTTAGATAGTCTATATAGAACTTGCAAGATTTTAACAAGCATTTCTGTCAATTAATACAATAAATGTTAATATAATTTTAGATATTAAAGTCTTTTGCAAAGCTCGCAATTATAATAACAATAAATTCTTTCGCAAATAATTAGAGCAAAAACTCTTACTATTAAAATTAAAAAGCAAAATATAGATAAAATAATGCACAACAAAATTAAGACAACTATTAAGATAAATATTGCAAAGATTATTGCAATAACTACTAGAACAACTACAAGCAAATAACAATCTATTAAGTTCTAGTTGTAACAATATACTACGCAAATTCTATAAAATATATAGAATCTATTTATTACTTTATATTCTTTTACAAATTACTATAGCAACTCTTGTGCAAGTATAACAACATATTATATTGTTAATAGCTAATCGAAAAAAATATACTATATCGAGAAGAAAATATTAGCAATTACTTATATAATTAACTTGTTATAGAAAGCAACTTATTAGACAAATACAATGTATATCAAGTTAACGTTAATATCTTTTTCTTAATTCTTTAAATGCAAAAGCTATATTTTAATCTTTTTATTAAAAAACAAGCTTTTTTAGCATATTAAAGACAAATACAACAAGATATATTGTCAAAAATCTATTAAGATATTTTATATTAATCTTGTTCTTGTTAAGACAAGTCTTATAAGCTTAGAGCTAATTAAGTTAGACGCTTTATTATTGCGTTAGAATAAACTAACTTTTAGAAGTTAATATTATGCGACATATTAAATAGCATTCTTATAAAAAGATATCTTGTATATTGTTTGTATCGATAACAAATGCATTATATTATTAATTAACAATAACTTTTTTAATAACTTAAGACTAAAGTATCTTACAAGACAATTTAGCGCTATTGTATTTGTGCGCAATATTAAGAACAACAAATGTTTAATTAATAATTATCTTTAACTTCTAATATATCTTTAAGACAAAATAGACGACAAGATAGTTGTTGCTTATTTTTATTAAGAAGTTTATATTGTAAAAAATCTAAGAGCAAAGCTACTACTTAAGATAAATATTATCGATTTTAAATATATAATTGTTGACGCAAATAGACAAAAATTAATTATTAAAAGCTATCGAAATCTAAAGACAAAGCTAAAAATAAAGTTAAAGAATAATATTTAAGTAAAACAAGTTGTTAAGATCGAAAGAAGTCTTATAATTGTTGCTTATTTTATTCTTGAAGTTCTAATAGTAATACAAGACAAAATCTTGTCTAATAAGAACTATCTCTTTAAATTAATCTTGTTCGACGCTAACTTTTATATCGCAAATAGAGAAATATTTTTCGTATATATTTGTAACAATTGTTTTGTGTCTTTTTGTATTTTGCAATACGCAACGCTTAGAATATCTACTAAAATTTAAGAAGCAAAACTAATATTAGATTAGCTTTGACAAAGAGAGCTAAGCAACTAAAAAAAATATTAAGATTAATATGCTTAGTAATAGCTATTAAGCAAATCTAATTAATAATGTCTATATCTATAACAATTTAATCGAAATTATTGCGCTTTAGTATCTTGTTATACAATTGCATATCTTGTAAAAAAATACTAACAAAATAATTAATTTGTTAAGAAAGATTAAATATCGATTTTATTAAATAGCAACTAAAATTTTATATTAGCGTCGGAGATAAAGTACAAGATTTCTTTTTTAAGAGAATGCAATTGCAAAATAGTTAATAAAGAATTCGACAAATTGTATGCTTAAGACAAGATGATATAATTAATTAAGTCTTTATTGTTCGAAATTTTCTATCTTTATAATTTAACGAATCTTGTTAAATAGAATTCGAAAGTATCAAGTAGTAACTAATATTTATAAACTAAATAAATTAATTACTACAAATAGATATTCGATACTTGTCTAGACAAATATTGTAGCTTAAATTCGTAATTGTAAATATATAAGTTTAATAAATAAGTTAACCTTCTTTTTATAGTTCTTGATTGCGTTTAAAGATAGATATAAGTTCTTTTTTATTACTTATTAAAACAAGAGACAACTCAATATTGCTATTATAAGATTTAAAAATTTGCTTGTCTACGTTTAACAAATAATAAACAAAGATCTTTGTCAATTTAGAGACTTCTATTATATTAACAATATTGTTGTTTTCTCTTAATTGTTCGATATATATTTAGCTTATTTTACTTAGCTATTTAACAAATTAGTCTTGCTAAACGTTACGCTTAATTTTAAAAAGATTTATCTTAACTATTTTAGCATTATCTTGCTAGAGCAAAAAGTAGACGTCTTTAACTTATTTATTATTGAAAAGCATATTGTTGCTATTAAGACAATTAAATTTTCTAAAAATTTAAAGACGATTAAGATCTATCTTAGTCTTGTCAATTATTAAAGAGACAAGATTGCTTAATACGCTTAACAAATTAATATTTTACAACAAAAAAAAACTTGTCTTCTAAAGAAATTCTCTATTATTAACAAACAAAAGCAAAAGACGTATTTAAGAAATATATATATTAAATACTTGTCTATTCTTCTTTAATCTTTTTATTAGCTATAGCAATTCTTGATAACTTTAAACTTCTTAATTTATTTCGATATCAATCGCCAATTATATATAGACTTAGACATCTTTAAGAAGCGCAAGTTTAATATCGAGATATATTATATTAAAGACAATTTAACTAGCGACAACTTTAGACAAGACAATATTTAATATATTTTATTTTTGTTTAAGATTCTAAGCTTTGTTAAAAAAAATTGTTAATTAATTAAAATAAAAGTAACTTGTCTTGTATAAACAATACAAAAGATTAAATATCTAGTAGAAGCAATTAAGAGATCTACTATAATTTATATTAATTACTTAATTACAACAAGCATTGTTAAACAAACTATATTGTTTTTCTTATTAATTAACAAACTTAATCTTTATTTTGTATATATCTTGCAATATCTTTTACAATTTTTATTAAATATATATTATTATATAGAAAGACTATATATAATTTCAAATATATTGTTTAGACTTCCTGTACTTAAAGATAAATATAATAAGAACAAATTATTAATTTTAGATAAGATAAACAACTTTGCAACAAACGTAGAGATTGTAACTAAATTAATGCAATAAACTTTTAAAAAGAAGTTAAATCTAATCGATTAAGATACAATTAACAAAACAATCTTATTTTACTTATATCTTGTTCAAATAAATAAAATCTTTAAGAAAAGACTTCTTAAGATATATGTTAAATTTATTAAGTAAATAGAAATTCTAACAACAATTCAAAAGTTATCTATGTCTTCTAATATTTAGTATTTCGAAAAAAATAACTTACTCTACTTTACAGACTATGCAAATTGCAAGAAACTATATTTGCTTCAGAAATCTAAGAGGAAAATCTTTTATTAGACGCACAATATAAATAGTTATATTGACTTTACTCGCATTTACAAGACAATAATTGTTAACTTTTATCTTTGCAAGCTTGTCTCTTAACTATATTAATATATTATTCATTATTAAAAATACAATCTTTGTCAAATTAAGCAATATTAATTGTATAAGAGTCTTAATCTAATTTTGAGTTCTATTATATCTTTTCATATTGTATATATTAATTTTATCTTAAAATTGTTATTATATTAGAGCTTCGATATTATCTTAATAACAATTTGCAAATTTTTCAAGAAAATAATTGTTTTAAGCAATAAAACAATTTATATTGCAACAAAGTAGAGAAATATTCTTTTTAATAATTTTGTTAATTAGAGAATTTTAAGAGCGCTTGTATACAACAAAAATTGCAAGTTTATATCTAAATTCTAAACAATTATATTTTAGAAGCTAGAAGTTTAGTTTCTAATCTCAATAGTATATTATTTACAAATAAATAATAAAAGTAAACAAACAAACTAGATAATTAAGATAGTTTTGCAATATATAGCAACTAGCAATTCTAATCTAGACTAAATAATCTTTCTGCTTGCACTTTGCGCTTGTCTTAATAATTTGCTTAATATTTCTATTAAGTTGTTATCAAACAAGATAATTATAAGTTTTAAAATATATAATCTCTTATTTCTTTTTAGATTTAACAATTTTTAGACAAATTAATTACAAAAGAAAATTGTTAATATCTTTAAAACAAAAGCGACAATTGTATAAACTAATATAGCAATCAAAACAATATACAATAAATGTTATAAATCTATCGAGTTTTTGATAGATAATATAATATATTTTTGTCTCTATAAGAACTACTTCTTGTTGTCTATTAAATTATTTAAGTTGTCGATTTAATATATTAAATCTCTTAAGATTCTCGAACAAAAAGAAAATCTAGTATACAAATTAAATCTTTCGATAGACTAAAATATTTACTTAATTATATCTATTGCTTATCTTAAGTTAGCGTTAGACAATAAAAATTTATACAATTGTTTAAAGTTAAATTATTCGAAAACTATAATTAAGTTAAATATCGAATAGCATTTTTACAAGATTAAAGTTTTTATCAAATATTGCATTTGTTAATATAAGCAAGATTGTTTTATTTCGAAGTATTTTGTTCGATAAAAGAACTACAATACTAAGTAAAATTAATAATATAACAAGAATTTGCTAGACAATTTTGCGAATCTTGTTAACAACTACAAAACAAAGTACAAAATATCTATTTTTATTATTATAAGATATTCTAAAACAATTATTATAGTATCTAAAGTAATTGTTTCGATATTTTTAATTATTATTTTGTTTCGAGACTTTTAATATAAGTATTGCTTATATTTAGCATAAATTTAATCTAAATAAAAAGTAATTATTTATTAATACTATTTTGCTCTTAAATATATTTAGCTTAATCTAAGCATAAACTTAGTATATATCTAGCAAAAATTATATTGTAAATTAATATTTATTTAGAGATACAAAGTTTCGATTTAAATAAAAATATAAGTTTTAATAAAATAGTAAGCATACGTTATGTATAAGTTTTGCATATACTTATTATAATATATATCGAAAGTTAAGAAATTTATTATTGTAATAATTTAAATATTATTGTAATAAGTTCTAAGATCAACAATCTAATTAATAATATTTATATTAAGTATATATTGAAATCTTTGTATAAGAACAATCTTAAAATATACTTAGAATATACTTTGCAAAATTAGAAATATATACTAAATCTATACAAATAATTAGAAAAGATAAAAATAAAAAACGTCAAAATAATATTTGAATTTAACAAAAAATGCTAGTAACTTTGTCGAGCTTAACGCTTTAAATCTATTTAAGTCTAGACTAGACTATACAAATACTAAATATATATCTAGATTGCATCTTGTATTAACGCGTAATTTTCGATATATTTAAATACTTAAATTTTTGTCAATATTAAATATATATTTAGTTTAGCAAGTCTTTGTTGTAACTTTGTAATCAATATATTTGTTTTCGAAAATTAATGCTTAATATGTACTATGCTTGTATATTAATAATATATTTATTTTTGAAAGTCGATACTTAATATATACTATACTTGTATATTAATAATATATTTATTTTCGGAAATTGATATCTAATATATATTGTATTTGTATTTAATTCTTTCTTTAATATCTTAGTATCTTTAATTGTTATATATTATGTTTATATCTAATATATGCGAAGATTATCTTAAATTAAAGATTTGTATTTAGAATAAACTATAACTTATAATAGAACTATATGTTTTTTTTTACAATTCTTAATTGCAATCTTTTTTAATTTTTTAAATATAAATATGTTTTACTTATTTATATATGCTACAATTATATCTTTTGTTTATTTAGCTTTTAATGTAATAAAAATAGATTAAAAGCTTGCTTCTATATTTGCTTTTGTATTTATACATATGTTTATAGAGAAAAAAGCAATTTCTAATTTTAAATCTAGTTGTGATTCTAGTTTTAATTTTAGTTCTAATTCTAATTCTAATTTTGATCAATTTATTTTTACTTAATTAGATCAACTTCTAAATTAATGATTTTATTAAAGAGATAAAATATATAATATATAGACTTTTTGTTGATATTGCTACTTTATAGTTTTTGCAAATCTATTTGTAACTTTTCTTGCATAAATAGTTATTATAAACAAATCTTTTATACTATATTCTAGAATAAAAATGCTAAAGCAATTGTGTTACTATAAAAATAATATATTTCTATTGTTTGCTTGCAATTTCTAATTACATAATTTAATAATAAGATTAATAAAACAACTATTTTTCGAATTTGTTGTCAAACTTAATATAAAAACTCTATACAATATATTTTTAGTTTTTCCTTTATAACTAAGACAATAAATTATTAAATTGTTAATATATTATATAGAAAAGAATTGATATAGTAGATATTTGTCTTAAATAGATATTTGTAGAGTTAATAGTTGTTTGTTTAATAATTTGATACTTAGAAACGCGTTTTTTGTTTGTTGAAATTAACAATAACAATATAGAATTATATTTTTGCAATTATAATATTCTTAGATACGTATCTAAACTTGTTTAGATTGTCTAATTGTGCTCTTTAACTTATAGACTTCAAAATTTTATTATTTTTCTTAAAACAAAAAAGTCTTTTGTTAATTAATATTAAAGAAATTAAAAAATACAAAAAATTAAGATTCTATAAAAATTAGAAATAAAATTAGATTTAATCTAAATAAATTAAATAAAAGAAAATATATAATATATAATATATATTTTGTAAGTTCTAGTCAAGACAAGCGTTATTTTTATTTTTTTAATTTTTTTTTAATTTATATTTAATTTATTACTTGTTAGAATTTATGCAAGATCTATATAATTTGCAATTAAAAAAAAGCTAAAAATTTAAATTTGTCTCTTCTTTTATTTCTTTGTTGTAATAATTGTAATACTAAGAAAATCTATTATTAATAATATAAAACTTGTGTACTTTTCTTAATTTGTGCGTTCTTTTATTAATATTGTATCTAATATCTTATAAAAAAATCTTTTAAAAAAATCGAAATTTCTTTTTATAGACTTGCGCAATTATATAAAAACGTTGTTTCGGGAGTAAATTAATTGTCGAGTTAAGTTATAATATTACTTTTTTAATTTAACTTAACATTAGAATTGAATTAAAAAAAAACCGAAAAATTGAATTGCTTAAAATAGTTTATAGTACGCTTTGCGCTAAACTATATTAAACAATTTAATTTTTCGAAATTTTTTTAATTTAAATCTTGATATTTATATATAATATTTTCAAATTAATGCGACTAGTTTATTCGAGAGCAATTTTAAGAGATATGCAAAGTCTTTGCGTTAAAACTCTCTTTGTTAATCTTTGTTTTATATAAAATTATTATATGTTTCGACTCTTGTAGAACTTCTAAAGAGTTATTGTATATTTCGACTTATATAAAACGTTTTATACAAAGCTATTATATATTTTAATTCTTGTAGAATTTTATACAAAGCTATTATACGTTTCAACTCTTATAAAACGTATTGTATAAAGTTATTATTTGTTTTGACTAAATTAATTGTCGATTCAATTTTCGATTTTAACTTCTAAAATTAATTCGAATTAATAGTCTAACTTTAGAAATCGAATTAAAAATCGATTTGATTCGATTTGACTCGATTTTTGATATTCGATTTTAATATTAGAAATTAAACCGAATTGTCAAGAATATTAAGAATACTAAAAATAGTATAAACTTAGTTTAAATTTAGATTTTTTTAATTGTTTTCTAGATAATGCACAATAGTAATATATAATATAAAAACAATCTAATATATTTATTAATTAATTTAAATAAATTAACTATTTCTATTAAATTATCAATTAATTGTTACTAAAAATAATAAAATTTGGCAAAAATAATAGTTTTAACAATTCGATTCGATTTTTCGATTTAATTTTCGATTTAATTTTTGAAATTAAATTGAATTGTTGATTTTAATTATAGAAATCGAATTGTTAAGACTTTCGATTTAATTCGATTTCTCAAATTAAATTCGATTTTTTAAATCGATACAATTAGTCTAGTTTCGACTCTTGTAGAATATAGAGTATTTTTAATTTTTTTTGCTTTTTTTTGTATTGTTATTTTGTATCTTTTGCGCAATATTTGCTTGTTGCATTGTTGCTTATTTATATATTTTAATATATATAAATAAAAGAATTTAGAAAATATAGTACGCAATTGCAACTTAAGTACGTCAATTTGTTATATTAATTGTATTTATTTCTTTTGCAATAGTTAATTGTAATTAAGAATAATAGTTTGAGTAATAAGATATTGTTGTGTTGTTATTATTGTTGCTTCGATTATATTATACGTGTTCGAATAAATAATAACAACAACAACTTTGCAACAACTTAAGATAAAATAAAAAATACTTAGTTTTGCTAAATATTAAAAGCAATATTAATAAATTTGTTATATATTTAATATAGAAAAAACAATAAATCTAGAGTCTATAGATGCAATTATTAAAATTCAAAAATTCAAAAACATGAAATTTAAGCTTAGAAAGTTTAATTTAATTGCTAAAAAACAAAAAGTACAATAGTTATTAATTAAGCACGTAACTAGCAATCAAAAACAAACAAATCTAGATATGCAAATTAGCAAAGTAAAAGAAAAAATTAAGAAATTAATTACTATAATAAAAATTACAAAACAAAGAAATTCTCTAGAGCAAATTATAGATTATGTAATAATTGTATTTAAATATTAGTATATCGACTTAATACAATAACGCATTAATTGCTTAAAAAAAATTCGAGACTAAATTAAATTAAATAATAAATTGTTTAGACAATTTAAATAGAATTGCTAGACAAAGAATAGCAATTAGATAGACAAAGCAATTAAGCAAGACAACTAGTTAAGATAAAAAGATACACAAGTAAACAAGACAAATATCTGTAATAGTTGTAAAGATAATTGTCTAAGAACTTAGTTAACAATTAAGTTATATTTAATTGTTTAAGAGCAAATATTATTAATAGACGTTAAACGTTCTTTTGTTATTTGACAAAAGTATTAAACACAAATCTCGTAATATATATTCTTCTTAAAAGAAAAGATATTAATGCTCTTGTTATATTGCAAATTTAAATATTATCTAATTTCTAAATTTAATTATTATTTTGTTTAGATCTTAATAGTCTAATTAATTGTAATAAATTTGTTGTTTTTGTTTGTTTACGCGTTATATTGCTAAATAGTTTTAGCTTAATTCTTCTTAATACTTAGTTTGTTGTAGAACTTTTTATTGCACTAACAATAGACGCTCTTTTTTGCGTTTAAGTACGTTTTGCTTAATTTAATTTTTGCAAAGTTGTCTTAAAAACTATTTTTAAACAATTTGATAATTTTAACAATCTAAGTTAACTTGCTAGCAAATTCGACAATATTTTTAAGAAAAGTATAGATATTAATTACAATAATAAAGTCGATATTAAGAATAGCGTTGCAACTATCTTGTATAACTTAAAAGTATATTATTATTTTGTTCGAGCTATTTGTTATTTTGTTTAGCATTTGTTTAATAGTTGTTGCAAATCAAATTATTTAACAACTAATAATTAAGATATTTGTAAGTCTAGCAATTGTTTTTTTGCAAATCGATTTATTTTTCGAAATTGATATTTAATACACAATTGAGTTTGTCTTAATTGTCTTAAACTTCTTTAAATTTTGCAAGACAAAAAATAAAATAAAGTTAAAGAAAATATTTTTGTTAATTAAGATTTTTAAAGTCGATTTGTTTATTTTTATTGTCGAAACTAAATATTCGCAAAACAATATTATTATCTTAGATAAAACTTAATCGATGTTTGTCTTTTGCGTCTTTCGCGCTTTAGTCGAAGCTACATCTTGATACTTAATTGTTTAACAAGCTTCGATTAATATAATATTTCTATTAATATCGATTGTTTTAAGAATTTTCTTGTAATATAAATTCGAAAATTGATTGTTAAATATAGCGAGATTTAAGATAGATTTGCAAATCTTATAGTTTGCAAAGAATTAATTTTTCTTTAGAGACAACAACTTGTTAAGACGTATTAATATAATATAAAATATAATACTATATACAAGATTGTTTATCTTAATTGTTTTGTACTTCTTTTACGAGTCGATAATTTAAGTAAATTAGATATCAATATTATCTTGCAAGATATATCTCTTTTTAAAAACATTAACAATATCTATAAATATAAAGATAGATCTTAGAGACTTGCGTAATATGCGAAGTATAAAGCAATATTGTTTTCGACTATCTTTATACTTAAAATCTTAAGATTAGAAACTAGATAAGCAAAAGATATGTTATTGTTTTTGCGAATATATAGCTTATCCTAGATGCAAATTTCTTACTTGAGACAAGCTTATTTTGGATAAAAATTCTTATCTAAGGAAAACTTTGTTTATGCTAAGTCTATGCTTAGCATAAATCTATCGAATTAAAGAAATTGATAACAATCTTTGCTTGCGATCGAGATGCAAGCTTAATATATATACAATTTATGTAAAGTATAAACTTCTTTATTTAGTATTAAGTAAAAATTAATTTTCAAAGTTTTGCTTTTTCTTAATATATACTAGATATAAACTTAATCTTCTATATCTATTGTATTTTTAAAGTTGTATAAAATTTATAACGCGCAATTAATTAAAGTTTAAAAACAAGATTTTTATATTGTAAGATCTAAATTTTGTTATAACATAAATTGCTCTTAGACGTAATATAAATTCGATATAGCATTTTATTTGCGTAATTTAATTATTTATTTTGCACATATATTATATTTAAGCTTAGTCTATATTTAATTCAAATCTTAATAGCAATATATCTTTTGATAGTATTAGCAATTTCTTTATCTTTAACATTTATATGTCTTTTAGCAAGAAGAATTCTTTTACGTTTAAGAATCTTGCAAATCAAGATTAACAAGCGATTTTGCAATAAATAAATTAAATTGAGATTTATTTTATGCTTATTATATATTAGATATTTGCTAAATATCTAAGCAAACTTTAAATCTTGACAATATTAATACTTTTAAGTCGAATGCAATATTAAGGAATTAAGATGTTTACAATATTGCTTTTATAAATAATTAAAAAAATCAAAATATATTAAACAATTAAGATTTTAATAATTTTGACAAATTATTGCTTATAAAACTCAAAAGGATAAATTCTCTTCTATACTTTATATCTATTGTATGCTAAATTAATGTTTATTATATATACAGCTTTATTAACGTTAATAGAATTGCAATTATCTTCGAAGAACGCAATTAAGTAATTGTATTAAAAATACAAAATTATTATAATATTTTAACATATTTATATACGCATTTAAAGAAAATTCTTTATTTTATATACCAAAAAAAGCACAATATTAGTCGAGATCTCAATTAATGTGTCTATTAGAACGTTAATTAATATATATATTATATATTTAATATACATTTAATTTAAGTATAATATAATTTTGACTTATATTAAGACTAGATTTAATTCTTTATTGTCGCGACTAACTTTAAAATTATTTAAGTTGCTCTTTTATTTTTAGAAATTAAAAAGAAAGACAAAGTAAACAAAATCTAACGTCAAAGTTTTAAATGTTTCGAAATCAAATATTGCGAACACGCGAATTCTAATATACTACGTATATATTTAGTATATAATAGAGTTAAGCTTAAGAATATTAACAATCTTTGATAATACTTTATTTAATTAACGTATACAATAAATGTTAATGCGCAATTAAAGCGTTGCACAAAAATCTAATATTATAAATTTTTTAAGAAATAACAAGATTAACGTATATGTTATATGTATTTCGAATTTATAACTCGCATATACAAGAATTAAAAATTTGCTATATAAAAGATTTATAAAATAAATTCTTACTTAATTTATATTATTCGTAAGCTAATCTTATAGATTTATCGAATTAAATATTTTTAATTTTTTAATACAAAATTATAATATATAAATCGAATTGTTAACGCAAACTTAATATATATTAATATTAACTATTTTTGCGTCTTAATAAATTACAAGTTACAATAATATATACAAAATTATATTTTTATTAAATATTTAACTTCTAGAAATCTTATTTGCAATTAATTTTATTTTAATACAAGTTTAATATATATTAAATATATATAGAATTTGATTATTTTCAAAGAAACAACAAAATTAAGATTAATATATGCAATGCGCAATTAAATATTTTTATTTTTATTAATTAAGAACAATTTCTATTCTTTATATTAATTGCATGCGAAGATTATGCTTATTATTTATTATATTTTATTAAAATATTTTGAGAAATTATCGTCAACGTAATTGCAACAATTAAATAATAAGATTTATTATTTTTAATAACGTATAAATTAAGTTTACATCTAATATATATCTTGTTTGCGTTAAATTTTTTGTAAAACGCTTTATTATCTCTTTTATTATATTCGATTTACGCGTTAGATATAACAAGATTGCTCTATACTATATATATAATAGTTTTAATATAAAAGATTGCATAACAATATTAATTTGCAAGCAAAAACTTAAGAAGTTTCTTGTCAAAATAATTTTATAAAAATAATTTATATTTAATTTAAGCTTTGCATAAATTTAATTTACAATTTATAAAAACTAAGTAAAAATTTGCTTTTAATTGATTGCGTTCTTTAAAGAAGTAATAAATTAAAAATGTTATCTATTTTAACAAAAATTCTTAACAATATATTATTGTGTACTATACTTATACTTAGATTAAGATTTTTACAAATTAATTATATCTTAAAATAAATCTTGCATTTAAACAAATTTAAAACAAAACAAATTTATATAATATTTTGAATTAAAACAAAAATTATTATTGTAAGTTTAATATATATACAATATATATTAAGTATATATTTAAATTGCAATAAAAATTAATATCTATTATTATATATAAATTAATATAGAGATTATCGAAAATTATTATATAATATTTATTAAAATATTTAAAGTATTAAAAGAAGTTGCTTGTTAAATTATTTAATTTTTTTATATTAATTGTAAAAACAAAGAATTGCGAACTTTTATAATAAATATAAACAAAAAATATACTCGAAATATACTTAATATATATTAGAATTACACAAATATTATTAATATTTTGTTTTAAAAATTTAAAAAATATTTTTATAATTTTAATAACTCTCAAAAGTAATTTAAATATCTTAAGCATATATTAATTTTTTGTCGAATATATTCTAAGCGTAATTTTCGAAAACATTATTTTAATTGTTTAGCAATTTATTTTATTAATTAATTTTAAAAAATTAAAACTATTAACAAATTACTATAACATATAAATAATATAAGCATATTATATTTTAAACTTAAGATATAAATTAAATATCAAAAGACAAAATAAATTTTTGTCGAATTTTCAAAAGAGAAATTAAAGATTTCTTTGTATTAATAAACGCTAATTTGCAATTATATTAATATAGAAAAAAGCAATTATTTTTAAGACAATAAGTTCGCAAAACAAAAACTATTATTACTTGTTTCTATATTTAGATAAAACTTATATTTGTTTTAAGTTATATTTATGCTAATTATATACTAAAATAAGAAAATACGCTATTAAGATATTTAAAAAGAACAATTTCGAAATAGAAAAAGACATTTTATTTACTTAACGCAATTGCAATAAATTTAATTGTATTGTTGCTCAATTAGTTGAAAAAAAAAATATACAGTTAATTTATATTTAACTTGATTTAATATTTAATTAAATTATAAATAAAAAAGATTAAAGAGTTGCAAAACGTTGTTAACAATATTTATATCTTTCTTTTAATTTAGAAAATTCTTATATAATATTTTTTCTTAACAAACTTAATTCTAAATATAAATTTAACACAAATACAATATCTAAATTTAATAATATTTTTTTTTATATATTTTAAAGTCGCAATTTAAGAATTACTTATTTAACAAAAAATAAACATCGAATATCGACTTAACATATATTAGATAAAAATTTCGAAACGTTTTCTTTATTATGTTAATATACAAAGACATTATTTAAAAAAGACAAATATCAAGCATCGATTTAATATATATTAGATAAAGATTCTAAAATATTTTCTTTAATACGTCAATATATAAAGACACTATTTAGAAAAAATAAATATCAAGAATTAATTTAGCATATATTAGATAAAAATTCTAAAACGTCTTCTTTATTACGTTAGTATATAGAGATACTATTTAGAAAAAACAAACGTCGAACATTGACTTAACGTCTATTGTTGTTTAACTTAAATAAATGTAAATTAAATTTAAACTCTATAAATAATATATTAAAATTGAGCAAAAAATATATAGTAATATTATCGAAATATTAGATTAAAAATTAAGTACAAGAACAACGTATGCAATATATACGTCAAAAATATAATAAATTTCTACAAGAAAAAAAGAAAAAACCAATAAAGAAAGTTGTTAAATTAAAGATATTCGATATTACTAGCAATATAAAGTGTATTTTAAACATAATTTTATTGCAAATAAATTAACAATATCAATTAAGTAATTAAAACAACAACAAAGATAAACTAGCTTATAAGTTTATATCTTCGTTTTATAAATACTATATAATATTGATAATTTAAAAGCTTTTATTTAGTTTTTAAGTATTATATATAGATCTAACTTATATCAAATTTATATCAAGCATTAATTTAAAAAAAGATTTATTACTTTATTAAAAAATTCGAAATTAAAAAGAAACAATCGAAGACAAAATTACATACAAAATATTTATATTATTTATAAAACTAACAAGTACAATAACGCAACAAGTTATTATAGTTGCTTGTTTAACTTTATTTTATAAACAATAATATTAAGAATAAAAGAAATAAGTACAAAGTTAAAATAATAAATAAGATAAATATATAGCAAACGTAAACGAGATACAAACTTAATATATGTTTAAATATAATTAAAAGAGAAGTTTTAATTTAGAATTAAATAAAGTATACAAAATTTTTATACTAAATATAGACTAAACTTTAATATAAATTAATTTGTAAAAGAAATTTTTCTATTAAATTATAACTATAATAGCAATTACGCAAAAGCAAAATATATAATAAATATTAATTAACTTTGTTAAATCGAAATCGAAAAGAGAAATATCTAATTATTTATATCGTATATACTAGACACAACAAAAAGCATACAATTAGTCGAGACAAGCTTTATTATTAAGCACAAAATATGCTAAGCTTAAGACTTAATATATTAATTTAGAAAGCTTCTTTATATCGATGCGTTTTGATTTTTGTTTAATATATATTTGATATATATAATAAAAGACAATCTAATCTTTAACTTTCTTAGTTGTAGATATAATAATAGTTTTTGCAATAGTTGTATTAGCTAAATATAAGCAATATCTATGCTCTATATAAGACAAGTGTATACGTTTATTCTAGCAATAGAAATTAAGAAGATCGCAATATTTATGCTAGATATATGCGAAGATTATTTCGGATCGAATGTTTAATTAGAAGTAAGCTTATCCCGAATTAGAGATTTGCATCCAAGATAAGCTATATGCTCTTCTACTATTATCTATACTTGTTTCAAAATATTTAAAAAACTTTATATTAATTATAAAGAACAATTACGTATTTAATATAATAAAAACAACAATTCTAGAATCTATAAATGCAAATTTAGAAATTCAAAAATTCAAAAAAGTTAATTTCGAGCTTAGAAAATCTAATTTCGCAATTAAAAAGAAAAGATATAACAATTATTAATTAAATACATAACTAGCAATTAAAAACAAATTAATAAAGTAAAAAATTAATTTAAAAATTAATTATTATAACAGAGATTATTAAACAAAGAAATTCTTTAAAGCTAGCTATAGAATATATAGCAAAAGTATCTAATTATTATTATATATATATATATATATATTTTATACTTGATTTATTACTCTAAGAAGTCTATGCAAGCTCTATATTATTAATGTTAACATTGCGTTGACGCAACGCTAGCGCAATACTTGCTCTATCTTGTCGATTACTTTTTATTAATTGTTTATTATACTAAGAAAATTCTTTATTCGAGAACTCCATAAATTTAAGTTCTTATTTTCTCTCTTGTCTTTCTCGAGCTTTAACGATGTTATAACTTGAAATTAATCTAATAGCTTAATAGTTAAAATTATGCGCAACGTTGCAATAACGTTACTATATATACTTAACAATTTTTTTATACTTATTGTGTTTGTTGTTCTTTGTAATTTTATTCTTTTTTGTCTTTAATTAAGATATACTAGCAATATGTGCCCTATTATTATACGTTTGCAATTGCAAATACAATAAGAACTCGATACTTTAAATACTCTTCTCTTATAAAGAAATTAATTAAATTTAATCTTGCTTATTTTAAGTTGTATTAGCAATACATTGTGCGTCTTAAGGCAATTGCAATATAAAATTAAATAATTAATTAAGACTTCGAAAATTAATTTTCGATAATAAGTTTTATTTGTACTTTTTATTTATATCTTTTTTAAGCATTTTAAGTACGATTATTTATAAACGTTGTTCGAACAATTAATTTAAATATTTGTTGACGTTTTAATAAAAGTGCTAATTTGTAAGCGTTGTTAACTACTTTATTAATTGTTTTGTTGCTCTTATTTTTTACGTAATTAAGTATTTAATATAGCTCTAAGCTTAAATCTAGCTTATATATAACTTGTTTTGTCTCTTGTATTTGTTAAAGACGCGCCTAATTTAAAGTTAAGCATATAATATTTACTATTTTTAGCAACATCTAGTTGTCTAAATATTTTTTATGTATCTTGCTTATTTTGTTGATTTTTGCTTTATATAGTTTAACTAGTTGCTTTGCTTTAATTATTAGTTTTTTCAATTCTTTATAATGCGTAAGCGCTACGTTAACGTTCTTTAAACGTTTGCTTTGTACTTATTTTGCATCGATAACAATTGTTATAATATTGTTATTTTTGTCGCTCTTATTTAAATATACTCTTAAACGCAAATTTGTTTAATTGTTATTATACTTTTTTTTAATTGTTATTATACTTTTTTTTAATTAATTTTTTGAAGAATACTATTACTATTGTTAATAACTTTACTTATAATAAGACAATATAGAATTGCGTTTGCGCAATTGTTAAAATATCTAAATCTTAAATTATTTATTTTCTTTTTAGTTGTAACAACATAGATTTAAGCTTAGATTTTCGATCTTTTTTTCTCTTTATATTGCGTCGAATGCAATTTGTTGTCGTCTCTATAATTAGATTTAACTCTCTTGCATTTATATTTATTATCAACTTTTAAATTAGTTTATTTAGATAAATATTAATAAAGATTGTGTTAGTTTTTACTTGCAATATCTTTGTTAAGATTATCTTATATATATTTGCAACTTGTTAAAGTGCTTGTTCTTATATTAATCTTAACTTAATTATATATTTTTTTATTTTTTTTAGCTTTATCGACATATATTATACGATCGTCTTATATAAAAGTATTGATTTTGAGACTGTCAAATATATATGCTTTCTTATTACTAGTAAAAGACTTTAAATACTTCTTGTTATTATTTATAACGTTTGCTATTTTATTGCTAGCTTTTTCTCGATTTGTTACAAATGCAATCTAAATTGTAACTTGTTATTTAATTAAATTTCTAGTATTTTTATATTTTGTTTAACTTCTATATTGTAATTTGTTAGTATAACATCTAAAATTATATTATATCTTTTCGATATTCTTATAAAGTAAATTAGCTTATATTTTTGCTTTGCGAATTTTAATTTATGTTTTTGCTCTTATTGTTTGTATCTTTTATATATTTTTAATAGAGTTTAACAATTTTGTATTGTCGATTTGTTATAGATTAGAATGTTAACGTTATTTACGAAGCTTATAATACTAATTTGTAGTTTAATATTGTTTTATATCTCTAATAGATTTGTATTATAAAATAGATATAAAATTGATAATAAAGAAGACTTTTAAGATATCTTAATTGTTATCTTGCGTTTTGCTATTGTATAATTGTTTATAATTAATATAGTGCATTTATTCTTAAGAAAGTTGTTTATTTAAATGAAAATTTAAGTAGATATTTGTCTTTTTTGCATGCAATACTCGAATTAACAATACGTTATATTATTAAACGCTTTTGTTATATTTAAACTTAGTAAAGTAGCAACTCTTTTTTTTGCTTGCTTTATATTGTGTGTATTTTTTTGTTATAAGTTGCAAAATTATATTTATTAATCTTTGTTATCTAGTTTTTATTTGTATACTTGATAGAGTTTTTGCTTTTTCGGCAACGTAATATAGATACTTTAATACTACTAACTCTAGTCTCTTTTTTAAAGTATTTAGCAACGCTATTAATCTAAAAACAAATAATTTCGAGTAATTCTTTTTATCTAGTTTGCGCAATACTATTGTAATAACTTTCTTAAAATATATTAATTATATTCTCTTTTTAATATATCTTGCAAAAAGAGATTGCATTTGTATCGACGCAATATTTACTAAATATTGTAATATTTAACTTGTAACTTTATTAAATTTCGAAATCTTGTTTAGAGCAATCTTGTATATATTTTGTCTAACTTCTTGCTTTATAATTAAGACGTTATTCTTTATAAATAATGCGTATATTCGCGTTTCGAGAGAGAGATTGAGCTAATAGGAATTAAGATATTTACAAGATTTTGCAGATTTTACAAATCTATCTATTCTATATACTCAAATTAGTATTGTCGAGATAGAATTTGCTCGAAGAGCTTGTTTTGTTTTCTCTATATTTAACAAAGTTGCGAAATTTTTATTAAATTAGACTACATCTTAACGCGTAAAGTTTTGATATTCGCAATACGCACAAACATTTGCAGTTGCTTGCTAGTTATATAGTTGCGTCAAATTATTATATTTTTCGATTTAAATATTAGATTTTGTCGATTTAAGCAAACTTTACTTTTGAGACAAATCTAATAAATTAAGAGAACGTATATATATCTTACGCAAACAAATTATAATTGTTATATAAAACAAACGCATTTACGAACGCAATATTAAGAAATATTAAGATTGTCTTTCGCAAAGCTTGACTTAAACTTCTAGATTCTCGCAAGTAGTGCAAGATTCTAATTTTGATCAGACTAATCGTCGATTCAATATTCGATCCCAAATTTGGAATTGAATCGAATTGTCAAGAAATCGAATAAAATCGAATCGCTTAAAGAAGCTAGCTTATTACTATAATAAGTTTAGCTTAGTCGAAAAGTTACTATTTTAAGCAATTCGATTTCAAAAAAAAATCGAAGAACCAAATCTTGACGCTCTTACGTGATATTTTCGGTTTCTCGCGATTAGTCTAATTTTGATTTTGCACGAAATCTAGATATTAGTAATACAAAACTGCAACTTTTGTTATAATAGATCTATATATATCTAGAACTAAAGTTAGGATTTATTAAATGCGCATATAATTGTAATTCTAAATATTTTTTATTAATATTTTTTATAACAATAAAAAATAAGTTTTAAATATTATTTCGATTTTTTTCTTAATTATAATCGCAATTTTCTTGCGCTCTTTTAAAGATAAGATCGCGACTTATGTTAATATTTTGTTAATAACGCTTTTAATTTATATTGTATTTTTAAAGAGCTTCTTATTAAAGTCTTTCAACTCTTGTATTGCTAAGCAAAATTTGTCTCTTTTATACTTTTTTAATATATCTTGTCTAATTAATTAACGTTCGATATTATTATTGCAAGTATCTTGTCTCTTTTATTGTTTATATGCAACTTTTAAATTACTCGTACTTAGCTATTTTGTAAGATTTCGCTTATAATATAAATTTCTTTGTTGTCTTTTTTAGAATATTAAACAATTTTGTTGTAAATTTATTAATACGTCAATATTTTATCGACTTATTTGACAAAGATACTAATAGATATCTACTTAACATATTATAGAATTTTTTTGTATTTATACTTTTTTATTTTTTTCGAAAGCGTCTCGATAACTCTTGTTGTAAGTCGAAGTTTAATATTGTTTTTACTAAAAAATAATTCGAGAAGTTTTTTATTTTATTGTTAATTTTACAATATATCAACTTATTAACTAGACTAATTGTTATAAAGATTAAATCTATTATAATTCTTGTTTTTTAATAATCTCTTATAATAATATCTTGTAAAAGCGCTAGCGTCGCGTTAATATCTCTTATAATACTTAATAAATTATTAGACAAGATATATTGTCGAAAGTAAACAAACTTGCTTAAAAGAAATAATACAAGTTAAAATTGTCTATAATTATATTCTCTTCGAGCATTATTATTGCTTGTTGTATTTATAATAAATTTCTTTTATCGTATATCTTGTTGGAATTTTTCGAGAGTAAATTGTATACTTTATGTATATTTATAGATAACGCGTTAGTAATTTTATTGTCTTCTCTCTTGTTTCTTTAAAGCGTTATTGTATTTATATTCTTAAAATATTAAGTTGCATATTAGTTGTTGCTATTGATACGTTTGTTAATATAGAAATATTTTTTTTTGTTATTATTCTTTAGCGCAGAATCGACGCAACTTAAATTATGAATTTTTGTTCTTTTACGAAAGCGTCACAGTTTTTGTATTATTAATAGATTGTATTTTTATATCTTCTTTTTTTGCAGTAATGCTATTATTACATTGTTTCTAAATTTGTAAATGTTATATTATAATATTCGAAATTTTAATTGTTCTATTATTAAAGTTTCTTCTTAATTAACGTCTCTTGTATTAATGTAATTTTTGTCTCTTGTAATAATACTATTTTTATCTTAGCTTTTGTTACTTTGCTAGCGCTACTTTAACTTCTTAGAAACAAACAACTAAGTAAAGAGTTTCTTAAACAACTTTTATTGTTTGGTTGTTTTATAACGCTCTTTGTTAACGCAACGTTAACGCTTAAAGAAATCGAAATTTTCGATAATTTGTTTATTTTTAGCTTGCGTTTAATACTTTTGTCTATTATTGTTATAAATATCGTAACAACTATTAATATTATAATAAGATTTCTAAACTTGTCTTTATTGTTTGTTCTTATTGCGTAATAGATTAATTAAACTTGTTTTATTATCTTAATTCTTTGTTTCTTTATCTATCTCTTAAAGTATTTTAAATTAAACATTCGATAATTCTCTTTGCATAAATTGTATTGTTATTTTGTTTATTTTTTACTAATTGCGTATTCGATTGTGCAATACTTTTTTATATAATATTCGCACTTTTGTTTGTTCTTATTTGTATTTCGAAAACGTAACTCTAGCAAATCTAGTGTCGAATCTACTTGAACAAAAGTCTCGAAAAAATGTCTTCTAGATCTACTAGAGTTACGTTTCCGAAATACAAATACTCGCAATTGTATATAATATATTTATACTTTTAATACTTTAGATATTATTGTATTTTGCATTCTTTATTATAATATTAAATTGTTTTAATCTAAGATTTATGCGCAATTTCGAATTAAATTAGACAATTTATTATCTTTTTGCTAACTACTTAAACTATTATCGAGACATACTTTTATTTATAATTATCTTTAATAAGTTACTATATCTTATTTATTTTTAAATTTAGATATATTCTTGCGCAAACGTTCTAGCTATCGATTACAATCTTCTTCTCTTTACAAGTCAAATAAATTGCGAACGTTATAATCGATAATGTTTCTTAGTCTCTACTCAAGTAAATAGATAGATTTCAATAATAGAATTTATAGGCCTTTTTAAAGCTGAAATCTTCAATTAAAGATCTTTTCTATAGTATTAAAAATAATTGTTATTATATTAATTCGATAAAACAACGTATTAATTGTTTAAAAAAATTATTTAAAGTAAGATTAAATTAAATAATAAATTGTTTAAGCAATTTAAATGCAATAAAAGTGCAAAAATTCTAGAAAAACGTTATTAAAAATTCAAATTACGTAACAAATATAAATTAAGTAAATATTTTGTTTTTGCGTTAATTTATAAACAATCTAACAAATAATTAACTTGCATAATTTAGTAGAAAAATTAAAACTTAAACAAAAAATAATTAAAAAATTTAAAAACAATATCTATAAAATTTAAATACAATAAATTGTCTCTAATATTTAAAAAATTCCAAAAATAAATATAAAAAACAAACAAATTATTATAGAAGAATATACAAACAATAACTTTATAAAAACTTGCAATAGTATTAATAAAGCAATAGAGAAAGCTATTATATATATAATAGCAAAATCGATTAAAAGTATATTTATAATAATTATTACAATCGAAAAATCAAATACGAACAAATTATTAAAATATAAAAAGAGATAAAAATTACTATTTTTAACGCTATAATAAAGCGTAATATTAGTTCTAATACTTGCGTATTCGAAAAGATTGCTTGCTATTTAGAGTTTAGCGTCTTTCTACAAGACACTTAATTAATTTAGCGAACAATCTAGTCTTTTAACTACAATATAAATCTTTTGTTGTTTTATCTTTTAAAGATTACAATCTTATTATTATACAACTCTTTGATATAATTTTGCGTCTTTTGTATTGCTAACTATGCACAACTTTCTTGTAAGATTGTCTCGACGTTAAGCAATAATTAATTTTCGACGCTATTAATAAATTTGTTCTAAAGCGATTTTACAACTTAAACAAGTATATTTTGTCCTGTGTTTTCTAGCAAAGATTAAACAATTTGCGCTTTTTATTTAATTGACCACTTTTGTAACTATCGCTTTTGTTAATTTTAATAATTCTTAATAAATAAAAGAGACTTGCTTATTAATAATACAAAGCAATTGAACTTAAAGTCTACAAACTAGAAATATTAAAAGAATTATAATAAAGCTTTAACTAAATATTAATGCAACAAAGTTGTAATATATTTATTATTATTTATTAAGTCTATTAATTGCAATCAAGATTTAATATATTTTAAAATCTTGTTTACAAACAATAAAAAGCAATTAAGTCTAAAGCGTGCAATCTAGATACATTAAAAGAGTTATAACAAAGTTCTAACTTAACATTAATGCGACAAAGTTGTAAGATATTTATTGTTATTTATTAAGTTTGTTAATTGTAATCGAGATTAAATATATTTTGTAATCTTGCTTATAAGTAATGAGAAACAATTAAGCTAGAAGTCTATAATTTAAGAGTAGCAACAAATAACGTTTTCGTCTTATTCTTATATATAACGCGACTTGCTTCAAGTTTATATTTCGATAAAAAATAATAAAGTTTGAATATCGAAATAAGAAGACGTCGAATTAAGTAAAATAACAAAGATTGTAACAATATGCGTTTTACTTTATATCTCTAGTTAATTAATTTTAAAGCTCTTAAGTTCTTAATTTTGAAGTAATAAAAGATAACAAAGTTTTTCTAGTATAATGCAATCGACTTTAGATTTAAAATTAATTAAGCAAATAAGAACAATTAATTGTAAACAACAAAAAAGAAAAAGCTAAGTATAGAAATTAAATTAAAAAAGACAACAATATTAAGCAATTTGTTTTATTTTTCTTTCGACTAGTATTATTCTTAAGTAATAGTCTTTTATCTTAGATAATAACAACTTTGTATATTGATTTTATAATATAATTTTTAAATCGAATATAATTTTTTTATTAGTATAATTAGTTATAACAACTTTAAGTGTTATCTTATTATTTTAATCAACTTTTTAGTTATTAAAGTTCTTAACTTTTATCGAGATCTATATTAATTCTTATAGCGTACAATTACTATTCTTAGTAACTTGCAATAATAGTAACTTATCGATAATTTAAGAAGTTAAAAATAAATTTAATGTTGTTTATGCAAGTACAATCTTAATAATTAATACAAAATAAAATAGTAATAGCAATACAAAATGTCAAGATTGATATAAGGAATTTATAGAAAATATTGACTTTAAGATAGAAAGTATCTCTTCTTTATTAATTAGCATAGTTAATGCAAAGCAATTTATTAATTAATATCTTAATTATGTCTTAAGAAATTCTAGCAATAATAGATTGAATAGTATTAATGTCTTGTCTCGATTTCGATTCGAGCTTAATCAAGAAATTGCACAATTATCGATACAAAATATATTAGTAACAAACACAATAAATAATAATATTCTCTCTTATAAATTATTAATATCTAAAGATGCTTGCAAAATATCTTAATCTTCGATTAGTATTAATTTTGCGATTAGAAAAAGAAAGTTTGTTGTACTTAATAATAAAAAGTATTAAATAATAGAGTAGAAGAAATTATACATTTATAAGAGCGAAATATTCGACGTATATTAAAATCTATTTGTAAATTACAAAATCAAAATATTTATATTAAAATCTAAGCATTTCGAAGTTAACAAACAAAAGCTAGGTTACTAGAAAAATCTCGAAAAAGTGCGTTTTCGCGATTCTGTAAACGATCGACTATTACAAAATCTCGAAAGCTATTATAGATATTATAGTATTTTATATCGCAAATTGTTAAACAAATTAATGCAAGTAACAAAGCTAAGATTGCGCAAAGTATAGTACTCTTTAGCATTAGAGTTGTCTTGTATCAAAGCATATTATTTAGTAGAGTTAATTATTAAATAAAATTGTTTTAATTATTAATTAATAGATTAAACTAAAATCTAATTCCTATACACTTATTGTAGTAATTAAGATAAAAAATATAATTGTTTGCATTAAGATTGCAATACGTTGTATAATTAATCTTGTTTATTTATAAACAAATTGTAATATATACTTAATATATAAAGTTTAAGATTGATGCAACTCTAACGTCGCTAAAAGATATCTCTAAAACTAATAATCTCGAAACAAAAAAAACAAACATTCGAAATACTAAAGAAAAATAATAAAGATTTTCTCTAGTTAATGTAATTTGTTCTATAGACTTGCTTATGTAATTTAAGTATTAAAATATTAATATAATATCTAGCAATATAAAGTAAAAAGATTTAATTAACGTCGAGTAAAAGCTAGCGCAATAGTCTTCTAAATAATTAAAATATATAAACAACGTTAATAATTAATTTGCAATTAACAATTCGTTTAAATGTAAAAACAATAACTAGAAGCTCTTGCAACTTTAAAAGTCTTTAATAAGCTAACGTTGTTAAGCAATCTAAGAATTTTTAATACTTTAAAGATTCTTAATATTCTCGAACTCGAAATTGAACAATACAATATATTTAATAAATTTATCTTTCTAATTCTAGTTAGTTTGTTTAGATACAAATAATATTAAGAAACTTATTGCAATCTTAACAAAAAATAATCAATTTATTAAGTCTCTTGAATTGAATACAAAATAGTAATTGTTGCAACATCGAATTATTAAGTAGATATTAATACTAGAATAAGCAATTTTATAAACTTTTTTAAACAACTTTAATTGTTGTTTTCGAAATAATTTTTTTTTGAACGTAATAAATTGTAATATTTTATAATCTTGTCTTAAAAGTCGAGACTTTATTGTATAAGACTTTTATTTATATATTGTAACAAGAGTAGATTAGTTATTTACGCTAACTTATTATTAATTAACTAAGCGCGCATTATGTCTATTTTTGTATTATTTAATTTTAGAACAATTATATAATTTAATCAATAATAATATATAAAAATCTAAGATATTGTAAATTAAGAAAAAAAGATTGCTTAAAAATTAATTAACTTCAATATTACAATATAAATTTTACTCAAATATATAATATTATTTTTAACAATACATTTTTAATTTTGTTTTTTTATTGTCTTTTCTCGATTATGTTTTACTAGATTTAGAATCGAATATTCTTCTTAATACTTAAGTACTTAATTTATTTATTTTTCTTTTAACGACGTATATTTCTTTAATTCTTTAATTATTAATATCTTCTACTTCTTACTCTTTATTAATTTGCAATTACAATTTGTAATCTAATAGATATTAAATCTTTAATCGAAATAAAAACTTGAGCAAGTATACTCTTTACACTTTATATAATTCTTTTAATATTCTTAAGTCGCTTAAGCTTTATTACAAATTTGCTAAACTTGTCTCTTTATACTTTCTATGCTCTTTATAATTTTATTAATCTTATAATTGTTGTTTAAATACTAATTTATATGCTTGCTTTTGTATTGTATAACGCTTTACGTTTAAGAGATTTACTTTACTTCTATAACTTCTTAATATATTAAAAATTCTTAACTAAGTATTAACTAATATTATCTTAGATTAACATAATTATGTTTTGTCTTTTATTTCTTATATAAGTTTGTTTATCTCTTTATAAGTTTTTTCTTAAATTACATTTCTTGTTTGTTATACTTATAATAATTGCACTTTAATATTACTTAACAATTAAATCTACTTTTACAAAATTCTATATTATTATTAATACTTCGATTTTTGTCGTTACAATCTTGCTACAATATAATTGATTCTTATTTTGTTAATTCTCTTAAAGTTGCTTATATACAATATTATAATAAGTTGTTTAAATTTACAAAACTAATAACGCAATTTGTTTCGAAATCAATATTTGTTAATTATAAAATATACGCGCAAGATAATATATCTATATATAAATGCTCTTTTGCAACTTTTAATTTCTCTTTTAAAGTTATCTCTTTATAATTATATAATAAAACTAGAATTTATATAACTGAATTAGAAAGATTTATTTATTTATTAAATTTAAATACAAGTTTACTCGAAAGCTTCTTAAATATTTAAATGCTTTTACTTTGCATATATAGATAAATAACTTGTACAATAAAGTTAAGAATTTTGACAACTTCAAAAGCATTTTAATGTTCGCAAGTAACATTAATATAATTGCATAAATTCTCTATATTAAGAAGCTTCTTACAAATATTAAAAAATTTAAGATTCGAATACAAAGTATACTACTAATATAACAACTTAATAATAAGAGTAAATGTCTCTTTTTGTTGTTACTTCTAAAACTAAATATCTTAGACAATCAAAAATAAGTACAAAAGTAAATAAATTATCTTCTAAACAAAGACAAGAATTGATATATTAATTAACTCGATTTTTACAAGTTAGCTTGCTAACAAGTATTAAATTTTGCGCATTACACTATATATTTTGTACAATCTTGAAAGTGCAAAGACTTTTTATAATGCTTCTTAAGAATATAACTAATACTCGAACATATATAAATATTACGAGAAATTGCATCTTAAGAAGCTAATCGAGCATAAAATTGTAAATAGACGTAATTAATTGCTTGTTACAAGTACGTATATCTTTATTATAACTAACAAAATCTTTATTTTCAAACAATTTCGATCGAGAGCAATACATAAGATTAAATTTAAGCGCTAGTTACTAGACATTTTAGTCGAGACGTTAAACTTGTATATCTAGCATTTCGTTCTAAAGAATATTAAGAATTTTAAATACTTAAAAGATTAGAAGTAAGACATTAAAATCTTGTTTAAATACTTATATTTTTATGTTACATATTAGAGTAATCTAGTAATTATAGATATATATAATAATAGAATCTAAATTACAATCGAACACATCTATAAATAAAATCGATTTTTAAGCAAGCTTTTTAATAAGTGTTGTATACGTAATTTTTAATCGTAGACTTCTTATCTTAATTAACAAGCGCACAATTATTGTTTTGTCTCTATTGTTATAATTAAATAAATTCAATCTTTTAAGCAAAATTAATTAATAATAAGTAATACTTTTATTTTGTTAAAAGAGTTTGAGAAACTTATTAAACATTGTTCTAGATTCAAACTGTTACTCGAAAGATTCTTATTATATCTATTTTATTAATTCTAGTTGTTTTATTAAGAATTATCTTGCTAGAAAGCAAGCGTTCGAAGTCTCGTGCAACAACAAGAATAAAACTTCGCTTTACAATAAAGTAGACTTACAAAAGAAGTTACTTCTCTCTATACTAAACACAATTAAACGTCTAGAAAGAAAGTCTCGAATATTTAAATATCTTGCGAAAGAACATAAGACTTGCTATAATAAATTAGACAATCTATCACAATATATTAGAAATTTAAATAACAATAAATACAAATATATAACAAATAAAAGAAAGAGCAAATTTTGTAACAAATGCAATAAGATTTTGAGTAGACAATGCAACTACACATGTTATATATATAGCAAACATCTAGATATAAATTTAAACGCTTAAAAATACTAACAATACGCTCTTTTACTCTTAATTATTGTCTTTGTCTTATTTATATAAAGATTAAAATTATATTTTGTTAAGTAGCAAGCAATTATCGAAAAATAATATAGCTATAGCTCTTATACATTGCGATTTTCTCAAATCCCTATATCTAGCAATTAAGAATCAAGAAGATGTTCTTGATATTAACGTACTTTTAATATTGTAAGACTCAAGATATTAGATTGTCTCTTATAGAAAAGAAATGTATTTAATCTACTATAACAATTGTTTTTTTAGCATCTTATCTAGAAAGCTTTTTCAAAAATTTATTTTGTTAGACTTGAGAGAAAGTCTCTTTAATTAAATAATAAGAATATAAAATTTTAGTTAATTAGCGTTGCAAAGATTCGATTTTATATTATAAAGATCTTTTCTCTAATACAATCTTAATTTGCTATCTCAAATACATTAAATATATATTTTTCGAACTAAAGTCTTTCTTGATCTATATAGCTTCTAGACAAATATTGTATAACAATTATATATATATCTTAAGAAAATCTCTTTTTTAATTAAGAAATTGTTTGTTCTAGCTAGTAAGTGCAAACAAAGTTATACAAATAATTAATATATTGTTACAACAATTAAGAAATGTTTCTTGTATATTGTCTTTATTAGACTAATTGTTGGTTCGATTTTCGATTCCAACTTCTAGAATCGATTCAAATCGACAATTTAACTTTAGAAATCGAATTAAAAATCGAGTCGATTTTCGATTTCAATGTTAGAAATTGAATCGAATTGTCAAGAATATCAAGAATACTAAAAATAGTATAAATTAAGTTTAAATTTAAATTTTTTATTAATTACTAGATAATGCTTAGTAGTAATGCATTTATAAAAAGAAATTTCTAATATATTTATTAATTAATTTAAATAGATTAACTATTTCTATTAAATTATTAATTAATTATTACTAAAAATAATTAAATTATTACTAAAAATAATAAAATTTACTAAAAATAGTAGTCTTGACAATTCGATTCGATTTTTCGATTCAATTTTTGATTTAAAGTTTAATATCGAATTGAATTGTCGATTTCAACTTTAGAAATCGAATTGCCAAGACTTTCGATTTGATTCGAATCGAATTGTCAAGGTTCGATTCGATTTCCCTAGACTAACCGTCGGGTCGGGTTTCGGTTCCAACTTTTGGAATCGACCCGACTCGTCGATTTCAACTATAGAAATCGACCCAAAACCCAATTCGATTCGCGCTAATTTGGAATCGACTCGACTCGACCCAAGTCGATTTTCGATTCCAATATTAGGAATCGAATCGAATCGTCAAGAAATCGAAAATTACGTTATTATTTCAAGAATTACTATTTTTAGAATCAAATATTTATTAATATATTGCATTTTTTGCAATCTATAGACTCTATAGATCTTATAAATGCAATTTATTACTATAATGCATTATTTGCATCTATAGGCCCTATAGATCTTATACATGCTATTTAATATTTCTCTTTTTCTAAAATAGTAATGCATTACTATAATGTATTACCTTATTATAATTTAGATAATTAAATATTATTAACTATATATTGACTATATATTGACTATATATTGACTATTATTGACTATAATATAATTAAACTAATAGTCTTGGCGATTCGTGTTGATTTTTCGAGTCGATTTTCGATTTCAAGTCTACAACTCGACCCGAATTGTCGATTCCAACTTTAGGAATCGAATCGCCAAGACTTTCGAGTCGAGTTAATACGAATTGCCAAGATTCGGATCGGATACCCGATCCGAACTCGATAATCCGACCCGACGCGATCAGTCTAAATATTATTACAATTTAATTGCTAATTTAAGAACAAAAATGCAAAAAGCAAATATTGTTGAAAAAAATAATACAATATAGTAATATATATAATCTTTTAGTAATATTAATATAATTTAATATAAATATTACAAAATTCTTATTTTAACAATTTTAACAATTTTGTTTAATTTAAGATAAAAATAATTAATATTTTTTTATTAATATTGTAAAGAATAAATATTTAATTTAAAAATATTAAAAAGATAACGTATTAAATTTCTTAAAACTAACGCAAATAACTCGAGATATATTTTTATATTTAGTGTTATTAATAAATATTAAATAGACTTTTAATTTTATTCGAAGAATATATTAATAAAATCTATCTTAAATAAGTTTGTAAACAATTGAGCAAATTATAATAATTAAGTACTTTAATTATACTATAAATTTAAATACAAAAAATATTGTTCTCGAATTGTAAAATATATATTATAGAAAGAAAAATAATAATTAAGCAATAAATAAAAAAGAAGATTTTTTTATACTAGATTTTAAGATTGTTTTAAATTAGATTTATTAATAAATAAATAAACTTTTAAAGAAGAGATATTTTTAATAATTATGAAAATAATTAGATACTATTAATAATAATTTAAAAAAATAATATATTTAATAATTTAAATTGCTAAAAGAAATTTATCAATAATACAATCTCGAAGATTTGATTCTTAATTAATATAAAAAATATATTATAATTGCTTAAGAAGAAAAATATAATATTATTGTAAAATTTTTAACTAAGAAGATCGAACTACTCTATTAAATATTTAATAAAATTTAAATTCTTTAACTAAACTATTATATACTTAATATAAATTATTGCAAGATTCGAATCTATAATATATAAAATATTAATTATAACTCTATTATTATAATAATAATGCAAAGAGATAATATACTTACCAAAAAATATATATATATATAAATATTTTAGTTACTTTCTAAAGTATTGCTAAAGCTAAGCTCTAAATACAATAAATGTTTTTTTATAATTAAAATTGTTAATCTTATTATATAGAATTTCGCAAATTAAATACTAAAATAAAAGTTAAGAAATAAAAAAGTTAATTAACTTTTAATATTTTCTAATTTTATAAAAAGCAATAGTATTTAGCTTCTACTTTTATTCTTGCTATTGCAAAATATTAATATATTAGTCGAAAGTATATTATTTGTTTGTATTATCTTAATTATATTAGTATCTTTAATATTTTTTTTCTTAATACTTTTTTCTTTTTAAATTTTTTCTTTATTTGTGCTTATTTTGTTACAATTAAATTAAAAAAATTAGTTTATTGCAAGAAAACTTAATAATATCTCGACAATCTAGCAAATTAAATATAATAATTCTAAGCAAGATATCTCGCATTATTTATATATATTATTTGTCTACTTTGTATAAGTTATTAATAAAGTTAATGATTTTAACAATATTAATTAAAAGAGATTTATATAAATATAATTAAAAGATAAAAATTTTGTAAGCAATTGCAATTATCTATTCTACGTACTCAAATTAGTATTGTTGAGACAAAATCTACTCGAAGAGCTTGTTTTGTTTTCTCTATATTCGACAAAGTTACGAAATCTTTATTGAGTTAAACTATATTTTAATGCGTAAAGTTTTGATATTTGCAATGCACACAAACGTTTGCAATTGCTTGCTAATTGCATAGTTGTATTAAATTACTACGTTTTTTAATTTAAATATTAGATTTTGTCGATTCGAGCAAACTTTACTTTTGAGACAAATCTAATAAATTAAGAGAACGTATACGCATCTTACGTAGGCAAACTAAAATTGCTATATAGAACAAACGCATCTACGAACGCAATATTAAGAGATGTCAAGATTGTTTCTCGCAAAGCTTGACTTGAACCTCTAGATTCTTGTAAGTAATACAAGATTCTAAATCTTCTAATCTTGATCTCGCACAAAGTCTAGATATTAGTAACACAAAATTGCGACTTTTGTTATAATAGATTTGTGTATATCTAGAACTAAAGTTAGGATTTATCAAATGCGAATAAAATAAGAGATTTGATTTAGTTGAGTTTTCGAAAGACAATTAAACGTTAAGGAATCTAATGTTGTATATTAATATATACTATAGCATAAGCAATATTATATGTAGCTTGCGCTTTACTAATCTATGCTTCTTGTCAAGTGTAAAAGAGAGTCTACAACGCGTGTTAATAACTTTATTAATATAAGATTTATCTAAAGTTTGCTTTCTCGACAACTATTACAAATTTTAACAAGAAGCAAATTCTATATATTACTTGTCTTGCGAAGAGATGTTATAGAGTTAAGCTTTCTATATCCGCATTTCGGAAACGTAACTCTAGCAAATCTGGAAGACATTTTTTCGAGACTTTTGTTCAAGCAGATCCGACAGATCTAGCAGATCTACTAGTCTAAAAAAGATAATATAAGAGTTTACTAAGCAATATAAATTACAAAAAATACAAGAGTATTATATAGATATAATTTATATTGCTTAGTAAGCTCTTATATTGTCTTTTTTAGACTAGTAGATCTGCTAGATTTGTTAGATCTGCTTGAACAAAAGTCTCGAAAAAATGTCTTCTAGATTTGCTAGAGTTACGTTTTCGAAATAGAAATATAATTGTTTTGCAACAAAACAAAAACATTAGAGATTAAGAAATTTACAAAGACAAGAATTGCGAAGAACTCTTTTTCTTCTTCTTTAAGCAATATTTTAAATACAAACAAATGCAAAGCGTACTCTTGTTATATAGCTTGTTTATATATATAATAATAAGCGAGTTATTATTATTTTAAAATCTAATTAATAAAGATTTGTAACTTATTCTATGTTCTTTGCGAAATAGACTAGTTGCAAGATTAAAATTTACGTTAATTTTAGTATTGTATATTCTATTAAGACTTTTTGTATTCTTAATTATATTATATTTTTTTGCAACTAACTTAAGATGTTTTACAATTAGTAGCTATATAAATTTCTATCTTCTTATTTCAATCAATATAATCTACAATTAAGTAAAGTTAAATATCAAAAATAATAAGCAATAGCGTCTAGTACTAAGAGATTAAGATAAAGTACTTAATGTTTACACTTAATGTTTGAGCTAATTATTGTATAGAACAACAATCTTAGAATATCGAGAAACAACAAGTTGTATACAAAGATTTATGTTTGCAAGCAATACTACAATTTTACAAGCAATTCTTATTCGAAAGCAATTATATTTAAGAAGTGCAAGTATCTTCTTTTTCTTTAATAAACAACAATCTCGAGAGCAAAAATATATATATCTTTATTGCTTCTCTTGTTATATTGTAGCGCTAATTAAGCTTAGATACAATACAATTTCCAAATCTATCTAAAACTATTTGCGTCTTCTTGAAAACAAAAACAAAAACAAGAAGAACAAGAAGTTAAATATCTTTCTTCTTAGATTCGAGATTAATCTTCTTCGAAGCAATTACAAATTTTCTCTTTAAGTTGCATTGCTAAGATAGAACTAAAAAAAAAAGAGATCGAACGACATTAACGAGAAGAACGTTAACTTGCTTAAATATTAAATCTTGATCAAAAAGTAATCTAAGAAATACTTCGAACAAAATAGTTAAGTTAGAAAGAATCTCGAATAGAATAACTAATTAAAGAAACAAATAAAATATTCGATTTAGATTGTTTAGTACGTAAAGATTAATAAGTTTAAATACTCGCATTTTATTAAGAAAGTCTTGATCTTGCTTTAACAAAAATAGTTGAACTTAAGCTATAGACTGATCGCGTCGATTCGGGAAATCGAGTTTAATTTAAGAAATTAAATTGAATCTTAACAATTCGATTCGAATTAAATCAAAAGTCTTGACAATTCGATTTTTAAAATTAAAATTAACAATTCGATTTAATTTCGAAAGTTAAATCGAAAATCGAATCGAAAAATTGAATCGAATTGTTAAGACTATTATTTTTAGTAAATTTTATTATTTTTAGTAACAATTAATTGATAACTTAATAAAAATAGTTAATCTATTTAAATTAATTAATAAATATATTAGATTGTTTTTATATTATGCATTACTATTGTGCATTATCTAAAAAACAATTAAAAAAATCTAAATTTAAACTAAATTTATACTATTTTTAGTATTCTTGATATTCTTGGCAATTCAATTTGATTTCAATTCTTAAATTCGAAAATTGATTAAATTTAATTTGAATCAATTTTAAAATAGTTGAAATCGAATTGATTTTTAATTTGATTTCTAAAGTTAAATTGTCGATTCGAGTCGATTCTAGAAGTTGGAATCGAAAACCAAATCGACAATTAATCTACTTAAGCTTGACTAACTCTAGCAATTAAAACAAAAGAAAGAGCAAAAGTATTGTATATTGTAATATACGTTATATTACTTTACTCGAAAGCAAAGAGAGTTATATGCGTAAATTCGATAATAATAACATTTTAAAAAATATAAAGAATCTTTGCCAAATATTGCTAAAAAAGAAGCAAACTATTTCTTAGAACTCTTTATTTCGCAAAGATATATTTAAGAAGATTTGTCAAAAAATAGAAGATCAAAACAAAGCAAAAGTTATTTAAGATATCGCTTAATTAATTGTATCTTTTGTAGAAACTCTCGCTATATATAAGACGATATATCTCGATTATTTAATTAAAGATGTTAACAAAAACTAGATAAGCAATATATTAGTAGAGAGTCTCAAGTTGCAATCGAAATACTTTGTTAAATTTAAACAATTTGCATTTATTAACAAGCAACTTAAAAATCTCGATTCGCTTATTAACAATATTTATAAGATCTTCTTTTTCGTTGCAATCTATTAGATATATTTTTTCTTCTTTACTTGCGAAATTAAGTGCAACGCAGTAGTGTTAAATATTGTTAATTGTTAAAATGCGCACAATATAATTGTTGTTATAAGAGCTCTTGTCGAACTTTTTAGATCGATAAAGTACAAGAAAGAGCTAAATTAGAAGATTCTCGCCTTTTTTATCTTGCACAATTATAGATCGATAAGAATCTACAATTATTATCTTATAATTAAAGAGAACAAGATTATCTTCTATTGTTATTTAATTTACGAATTTAGCTTTACAACTCTAGAAGACAAGAAAAAGTAAGTTGTCTACAAATTTATTAAGAACATATACGATACTTAAATATTAATTTAGCATAAAAGAATCTACTCGATTATTGATAATTTGCTAGTTAATATCAATTTTGAACTTTCTTAATCTACTTCTTTCTTTTAATCTATATTTTAAAATTTGTAGCAATCAAATATTAAATCTATATTAAGCAAAGATAATAACTAGTCGAGCTTTTTAATCTTGCAAGAAGTTATATTAATTATTTTCTTTACTTAAATATTACGCTAATACTTTTACAAGAAGTATTAGAAAGAAGTTTATACTTTAAAGAAATCTATAAACGTCTTTAGATAATGCAAGCAATTAGTCAATAACAATAGATTGCAGCTTTAGTAATTGTAACAATAAGTTAAGACTTAAAATAAATTAAACACAATTTATAAAAAAGTCGCGTTCGAAAGCTATATACTAAGAAGATTTCTTTATATTTAGAATGTTTAGAATGTTTAGTATCTAAATATCTCTAAACTTTCTAATTATTTGCTTAGTATATTTAGTTGTTAAGATTACTAATTATATTGATTTTGTTACTATCTATACTCTATATTACTTAGCTCTAAGTTTAACTTATACTAATCTAGTTTTAGACAAAATTGTAATACTATTTTCTTTCTTTAAGACTTTTTGTTTCGAAAGTATTCTATCTTTTTCTCTTAATATATTTAAGACAGTCTCAAGTTTAATTTGTTGCTATAATATAATTGCAAAGCAAGAGCATCTAAGTTGTTGCATAAAGATGCGCATATATTAGTTCTATATCTTACAAGATCTAAATTGCAAAGTAATGCAAGAATCTTCTCGCTATACTAAATGCGAACGTTTTAATCAAAAGTATAATTTAACTTCTTCTAACAAGAAAATAGATAAAGCTCTTAATATGCTAAAGAAGTTAAATAATAAGATACTAAAGACAAAGATAAAAGCAATTTGTCTTCAAAAGCAACGTAAACACTAATTGCGTCGTCTAAAAAAGATAGATAACATAAAGATACAAAATATTCTAAAACTAAAGACAAACAAGCAAGAAGAGAAAGAAGAACAAGCTAATTTGTATATTATTTCTACTCTTAACGCAAAGTTCTTTAATTTTGATTTTGCTTTGTTTAATATATTTTTACGAGCTATAAAAGAACTTTTGCAGCGCTTTTCTTTTAAGCTGATCTTTGCTAAAACTTCTGAATAAGATTATAGCAATTGTTAAGATTCTTCTTTAATTCTTATATATTCTCTAAGATAGAATATTTTTTTTACTTAATAAGATAATTTTGATCTCTCTACTCTAGAATTTGTTTTACTTTATATCTGCTTTTTTTCGAAACTTTGTAATAAAATAATTTCTATATAAACGTACTAAATTCGATTGATTTCAATAATAAAATATAAAATACTAAAAATACTTTGACGTTCTTAGATAAGTCGAGTTCGTAATTAATTGATTTCTTAATTGTCTTAATAAAAAATAATTCGATCTTAACATAATTCAAATTCTTGTTTTTCTTCTCTGTCTTAAGATTTTTAATTAGAAGATAAATCTTATTTTTCTTTTTTGGCTAAGATGTTATTTTTCTAATACTTGAATAATTTTTTCTGCATAAAAGAGATGTTATTTTGTATCTTCTTAAGTATAGCTACTCTTTCAATTAATAATTGTACTAACAAATATCTTTATTTGTCTTCGAAAAGATTCGATTCTTTGTTATAATTCGCAAAGAATAAAATTATTTTTATAATATATAAAATCTCTGCATTTAATGTTAGTTGCGCTATAGATAATAATAATACTTAGTTGTTTTAAGTACTATTAATATAGTATCGTAGATATTGCTTAAAACTCTAATTTGTTCTTTTTATTTAATTATTTATAATCGAATAATAGACAATAGATATACGCAATCTTGTATCTAATATTAATATAAGTGTTTTTCAATAGTTAGACGTAAAGAGCTTGTCTCTATTACTAATTAATTCTTTAGATATATTGTAATATTATATAAGTTAATTTAATACAATATATTTTAGTTGTTCTACTATAAACTTCTTTATATATACAATAATATATAAGTACTTAATAAGCTTGTCAACTATTATTAGTATCGAATTATATCTATCTTTAATTGCTAAATCTATTAATTTCGACAACTTAATAATAAAGTTTATTGTAACTTTATTCTATAGCAATTTAAATAATTCTTAATATTAAATTTTGTTATAGTTTGTATATATATTATATTTGTTTTGCTAATAATTAAGATATTGTTTAATATATATCTTGATAGTCTGTTTTATCTAAGAAAACCAACAATACTAATATAAAAGTTAAAGAATTTTTGTTACTTCTAAATGCTTTTGTAGTAATTTGTTATAATATTCTCTAATATATTTGTCGATCTTGTCGATAAATATCTAAAGTTTTTCTTTTTTTATTAAAAATTCTTTTGTATTGTCTCTAAGTATTTGTAATATAACATTTAATTTATACTTGTTTGCTAATAGTAATTTGTTATTGTTAATTTTAAGTATACTATAATTAAACAAGTTCTTCGTTTTTATATAATTACTTTATTTGCTAAGTATGTTTACTCTATTATTGTCTTTGTTAAGAGTATACTATATTTTAAACTTATATTGTTTAAGTTATTTCAATTATTGTACTTGTTTTTTGTTAAGTTGTTTTGTTATAATAAAGTGCAAAAGATTTTTATAATCTATAAGAATTGTAAGTTCTAATAATTCTTCAATATATACTCTTTATAATTTTAGAAAAATTACAATAGTAAGTAGCTTCTTGTTATAAATATTATAGTTCTATTCGACTAACAAGAGTTTTCTCGAGAAGTATATTATTAAATACTATATATCTTTGTACTTCTAACTAAGACATATTTTTATAGCTAGATCTAATATATCAATTTTAATACGTATTAACAATTGTAAATCGTACATCTTTAGTATTAATTTCTTCAAGCATTCTAGCTTAAGTTCTTAAAATGCTTTTTTTTAATCTAATTTTTATATTTATAATTTATTTTTCTTTGTAAGATAAATTAATAATATTGCAATAACTAAGAAGTTCTTAATAAACTTTTGATTGTAATTAATAAATTCTATAAAGATTTGTATTTTCTTAATATTAATAGATAATTTTAATTTTTTTACAACTTGCAACTTCTTTAAGTCTATTCGAATTTTATATTGTTTAACAACAAAGTCTAGAAAGTTAACTTTTTTTCGATAAAATTTATACTTTTTTGACTTGAGAAGCAAGCTTCTCTTGCTTAGACATTTTAGTACTTAAGAAATATATTCGATATATTTCTTTAAGATTTTTGAGTAAATTAGTATATTGTTTAAGTATATTATAACAAATCGATTCAAATATTGTTGTAGCGCATTATTAATTATTTCTTAATATATTGTTGAGACGTTTGTAAGCTTAAACAACAATATTGTATATTTGTAAAGTCTATATTGTATACAAAAAGCTATCTTTTATTTCTTTTCTATCTTTGTTCTAATTTGATTATATATTTCTTGTAAGTTTAGTTTAATAAAGTACTTTGCTTCGAATAGTCGATTTTGAAGCTTATTAATATTAAGTAGTAAGTATCGATTCTTAAAGATTAAATTGTTTAGCTTTCGATAATCGATATATAGACAAAGAGTTTTTTTAAGTACAAAAAGAATCGAATATTCTATCTATAATTAAAATTCTTTAATAAATTCTTTTTTTTTGATTTTTGTTAGATATTCGCGAAGTGTTAATAGCTTCTTTTCGAATAGAATATATATAGATTTAAATGTAGATTACTTGTCTAATTTAAGTTTAATTTCGTAATTCTACAATTAATACTTAGATAGAATCTTTGTTGTTATCTCTTTCTAAAATAGATGCTCTTAATTGTTGTATATTTGTAATATATATTTTAGCGATTTCTTTACTATATTAGATAATTTAGAGCTCTTAGAAGATTTGCAATCTTCTTTAATTACTTTGACTTTATAGTTTAACTAATTATTGTTAATGTCTATTAAGTCGAACTTAATTAGATTGTTCTTTTGCGAAAATACAAGCTTGCTACTTGCAATCGAGTTTCGACTTAATCTCTTATTTATTATTGATTGCTATCAATATATAAGTTGAATGTAAATTGTGTAATTATATTGCGCAAATCTAAATACTTGTGTATTTTAGTTAACTTCTACATTATGTTGCTTTAATCAAGATATTTCTAAAACAATATTGTAAGTAGTTATTTCTACTATATTAAAAATTAGTTCCTCGTAGTATTGCTAAATAGCTATCGATAATAATCTCGTCTCTTTGTATACTTTTTTATTCTTGTCAAATAATAAGTTTTTATCTATAATTACTAGATTGTACGCGTTAGACTTCTTTTAAATAATTTATCTATTCTTCTCTATAAAAGCTTGGATTATAAAATTATCTACTATATTAGAATCGACTATTGTTGTAAGTCGACAATTATTAACTTTAACTAATATAATAAAATATTGTATATATACTATTAAGTTTAATTGCTATTGTTAAGTTAATATATTATATTTTTCTAATATATTCTTTATTAAGAAATTTGAACTTTTTTTGCGGCTTTGCTTTAACTTCTGCTTAGAACGCTCGTCTATACTAAGTATTCTTTTATTGCTAAATTATTAACTTTAACTTCTTAGAAAATTAGTTAACTTTATTCTTGTCTTCTAGATAAGTATAATATAAATTGTTATAACAAGCTATTTAACTAAAATCTACATATAAGTTGTTTACTTTATCGATAATAGTATTTTTACATCTAAGATTTAATATTTGCGTGTCTATCTTAATACAATTTAGTTGTTTTATTATATTGTTAAAAATATTCTTTTCTATTATAGTATTGCTTTCTAATTTTCTCTCGCATTTATTTATAATCTTCGATAAACTAACTAAAGTCTCGAGATAATTTATAATATTTTTTGCGCAATTATAAAAGTTCTTTCAACTATACTCTTTGTTTAAATCGATTACTAAATTATAAGAATATAATATTCTTAATTGTTTTGTCTTAATAGTTTCTTGTATTTCTTAATTAACTTTTTGCGTAAATACGAGTATCTTATCTAATAATATTTTATCTAGAAATTTCTATAATTAATTTGAATTTTCTATTAGATAGTAATTGTTATTTAATTTAATGTTTGAAGTATTTGTCTTTGTATCGATTTGCTCTCTAATATTGTTCTAACTATCGAATATCTCTCTTAATATAATATTAATTTGTTGATAGTTTATTAAGTTTTGTAATTAATAATCTTTTGCAAAGTAACTTGATTTGCTATATAAATAGTACGTTTTTTAAGATTTATTATCTTGCTTTTTTCTAGAATTTTTTTCTTTGCGTTTTTAAACAAAATTTAATTCTATTAATGTAGATTTACAATAGTCTAAGTTATTGTACTTTTAATTAAAATAAAATTCTTCTTATTAATATTCGATTGTTAATTCAAAGAAGATTCTCGATCTTTCTCGAAATTAATTATATTGCTTTTTTATAACTCTTTTATAAAGTTTATTGTCGAGATCGATTGTTACTTCAATAAGATCGAATATATTGCTAATACTTCTACTATTATATATTATCTTGTCTTTAAGATTGTCTTTTAGATTTTGTCGAAATATTATTATAAGAATAACATTGTCTTACTTAATAAGATTAATATACGTCTAAAATCGTGCTACGTATATTGACAATTTGGGATAACTCTTTAGAGATTCTATTAGCGACTCGAGACTCTTGAGATCGTTGTGTCGATATCTTAGTTCTAGAGCTATATTAGTAGATTTAGTTAACCTCGAGCTAACCTTAAGCATTACCAAAAATTTAAGAAATACGTCAAGCGTCACTCGAACATTACTCGTGTTGTCAAGACTTGTTAAACGCAATTTGCGAGCACTATCTATTACGCGCAATTAATTGCGCTAGCAATTGTAGAAGATGCTTTTGCTTGCACATTACTCTCGCGTAGAAATCTCACGAATTGTTCGATTTTGTTATACAAATTACTATAATATAGACGAGTAACAAGCGAAGATTTAATCGAAGTACTGCGAGAGTTCGTGCATATCTCGAACATCAAAATTATACTTTTTGTTAAGACTTTTTTGATTTTTCGAATGCAAGCTTCTTGTTGTCTCTCGAACGTTCTTGAGGTTAATCTCGAACTACTTGAGTTATCTTAGCATCTTAAAATTAAAGAGTCGATTTCTCGAATTGTCGATGTAATCTGTTGCAAAGATTTGCTAAGTTAGATGCTAAATTACTTTTTTTCCAATTTGCTCTTTATTAGAGATTTCGAAGATTATTCGAAGCTCTTTTTTGAAGTTGTTGAAATTTGTAAATATAGAACAAGAATTTTCGTTATAGTCTTTTAGATATTTGCGTAAGTTTAATTTAAGTTAGTATTGAACTCTCTCTCTAAGAAATGTTGATGCAAAAATCGTCTTCTAATTTGCTAAAACAAAATAGAAGATAAAATAGATATTTATTTGCATAAGTGTAAGGTGCGAGTGCGTTTGCTGCTCGTCGACGCACTAAGATGTGAAAGACGTGAGGTATAATAGACTTTCATTACTATGCCCTAGCTATATGGGATAGATAGTGATAAGACTAATCGTTGAAGAACAACGAGAGACAAGCTTTCTCTCTATCTAATACTCGCCATGACGTGCGAGCCTACTTCTCGCTTTCTAACTCAAAAGGAAAGTCGTGCGATTTAAGGCTTTCATAGACAATCAAGATCACGTGTCTTGCCATACTCTAAGGCGCTAGCGCATCGATGACGCTATAACATTACAGTTATCTCCTCTCTTAAAGCATTGATTCTTAGTGATGTAAGAAGCTATACTAGTCTCACACAAGGCGAAGGCGCTTATTAAGCACCAACGTTACAAGAGCTCGTTAAAAATCTTCCCAAACCTCATTGAAAATTAGAAGAAAAAAAGTCTTCTACTTAATAGAAATTAGTTCATGCTTTAATTCAACACAATCTATAGAACAACGTAATGACGACAATGGCAATTCATGATAAGTTATCGCTTCGTCGTTGTTGTTAAAGTTCTAAATAGGATTCAAAGTGAAGCTAGCGTTGCGCAAGCGTTAGGTGAATCATAAACAAAAATGTTGTTGTTTCTTCTTTCTTTTCTTTCTTTCTTTCTATATTCTTCTTAATTGTAATTGCTTTCTTATCGTAAATAAATTGTCGCAAAGATGACGATGCGTAAGACTTATATATATAGTGCAAATATTAAATCAATATGTCTTTAACTTTATTTTTATCTTTTGAGGAATCGAAAAAATGAGAGAATAAGCAATCTTGACATCTTATTGCTTGCGAGAATTAATATGTTACAATTTATAATAATTTCTTATGCATGACTTGCGTGGGCAAACGTGCATGCGTTCGCAAGAAGAGAAGTGTCTACACTCATTGTAGAGTTCTTCATCGTAAACCAAATTGTTGCATTGCGATATATTTTATTTGCGCTCACGATACGACAACTACTAATGTTTACTAGTTCGTTAAACGCTTTCGAAATTAAATGAAAGTTCTTGTTGACGAACATCGTAAGACGTTCGAAGTCGAAGACACAATTACTAAATCAATAAAACGCTTGCGAAAGAGTGTTATTCTTGACATGAAGAGTTGGCGACGCGATGAAAAATTCATTTTATCGACGACAAATTGAGCGCAATCTTGTATTCGTCGATTCGAACGTAATTTAATTCGCGCTCTAGAGCGTTAAGTTAAACTTGAACAAAAACTCGAAAAAACAAAAAGAAATTAAGATGACGCTCTCATCAAAATGAAATAGTTAATCGATCTTCTTTTAGAGCGTGTGTTAACTATAGATATTTTCGTCTACTTTTCGACACATTTTTCTATTTATTTTCTTGTCTATCTTGATGTGTCGTGCAATGCACTAACATGTATTCAAAATTCGAAGAAGAATAAAAACGAGAACAAGAACAAGTCGTTAACGAAGACGAAGAAAATAAAGTTAAGACAAATTGTTTTTGAGTTTATCGTCAATCTAGATTAAACGAATTCTAGAGATTCTTTCGCGAAGTTTTACGACTTTGCGACGAGATCTCTTCACAACTTCGAGTTGCTAACGAGATCGTTAAATAATAATGTAATAAGTTTTTCTTTCACTTTTGTTCGCGCTTCGTTCGTTTACACGTTTATAAAAAATGAAGAACGCGAAGATGCGTATAGATAGCGAGATCGAATCTACGACGAATATAATAAAGATTAAACGAAGCAAATTCTTTGTAGTTTGACTTTCTTAAGAGAACGCGAATGCTTCGAGCAACTTCGAAGACTTGTCTACGAATAACTTTGCGAAGTTTGACAACTTATTTTTGAATAAGTTTAATAACTTTCTATAGTTGTTTAAAACGAGTTTAACGAATTGTTAAAAACTTGTTAAGTCGTTGCAATACGTCGTTGACTAAAAGAAGACAAAGTAGATGCGTTGTGCTTCGCGTATAGATTTTCTTTGTTTAATGTTAATAAAGTACGACGCATGAAGTTTAAAATCATATTTTGAGCATTTATGTTAAAAGAAGCGACTTCATCATTTCTAGCATCTTGTGTGACGAAATAAAGAAGTTCTTCATCGTAATTTTAATTAAATACGTTAATAATACAACGACGATTGCGCGATATTTTATCGAGCAAGTTATTATTAATATAGTTGTCGTTGTCGCAATACGCGTCGCGCTACTTTTTTCGCTTTCGTTTGTTGCGCGTTCGCTTTTCAAATTTCTTTCGCAACTTATTAACTTTTTTAAGAAACTTTTTTCTTAATTATTGATTGTACTTCTTGCTTTAGTTTATTTACTTAATCTTATATTATATTTGCCTCTTTAACTTAGTTTTATCTAGAATCTCTTCGATCTTTTATTCGACTTCGTCATTAATAAGTTTTAAAGCTTGCAACATTTATTTCGTTTATTTGTCGTCGACGCGATGCAAATATAACTTCAAGAGTGAAAAAATAAAAAGTATTATGAATTCAATAGATGTTAAGTAAGATAAGACGATAAGTTTGCGTTTTACTCTTATTTTTAATTCTAAACGATTCGACATACTTGTGCGACATCTTTTTGCTAAATCTTTTTTACTTCAAATTTTTAATTAAAAGCATAATTAATTCTTTTATAACAAAGCTCTTTGATCTATGTTTTTCATTGTAGTATTTCGCTTGCTACGCGACAACGTTTTTAAGACGTTTCGTTAAAACTTTTCTTAAATCATAAAGTTGTTTTACGCGTTCTTGTGTCAATAATATCTTTTCTTCGATGAAATTATTCTTAACTTCATAGTGAATCTTCAAGTGATAATTGTACATTAAATAGAACGACGAAGTCTTAACTAAGGCGTGATAACTATTGTTATAGACAAATTTTGCCATTGATAATAGATTAGCCCATCTCGCTTGTTTCGCGTTAGCGTAAATGCGAAGATAGTGCTTAAGAGTCTGATTTTGTCGTTCGATTAAGCTATCTATCTAAGAATGAAAGACAATATTTAATTGTTTTCTAATTCGTGCATGAAAGCATATAGCGAATTAAAAGACATTAGTGAAGACAAATCTTTTGTCGCTCACTATGTTAATTAACGTTTCGAAGCGTAAAACGATTTTATCGAAAAACACTTCCGTTAGCTTTGCGACATCGATTCTAGTGATTACAAATATATATCTAGTTATTTTTGTACAACGATTAACTATTACGAAGATTAAGTTATACACGACTTCACGACGTTTGTTTAACGACAAGCTCGTTACAAAGTTTATAATAATTTTCTTTTATAACTTCTTTGCAACAAGTAAGAATCGAAGCTTATTATACGACTTATAACGAGAAACTTTAATGCGTTGGCAAACATCACATGTTTTAACATACGTTTTCACTTGTTTCGCGTAGACAAGTTAGAAATACTTTCTTTAAAGTAGATTTAAAGTTTTCTTAATTTCAAAGTGTCTCGCCAAAGGGTCGTCATAATTCTTGCGAATTAACTTCTTTTTAACGATTGCATCCTCTAGAACATAAAGCAATTTATTATGTTTAACAAGACTCTCTTGATCTAAAGCTCATGTCTTTCGTTGACGACGAAACGACTTTTCGATTTTGACACGAATTTTCTCGACTCAAGTGTCTTTAATCTAGAGATTCTTAATTAAGAATTTTATTGATTTTTGAGATTTTTTATACGATTTCTTTGACATGTCTTTAATCATTTTTCTTGAAATAACAACTTGTACACCAGCTAGTTAAAATAGAGATGCTAGTTCATCAAAAACTTTCTTTCTACTTTATGATCGCGAGATCTTCGCGTCATTAGTAAGTACTTCTACTAGTTGTGATACAAGAGTCAAATCATCTAATGTCTCTCGCTCGCTTTGCGTTAGCGACTCTTCGTTAGACGACAACGCTAGCTCATTTTGAAATACAAGAGCTAAATTAATTGATGTCTCTCGTCTGCTTTGCGTCAACGAATTTTTGTCAAACGACAACGCCAATTTGTTTTGCAACGTCAACAACAATCTTGTGTTCAACGACAAGATTTCTTCATAATTGAGACGTCTTAACGACTTATTTGTCAAATTTTTCTTACTTGAACGATGAAAGATTTCAAAGTTATAGACGACTAACTTGAGCGCTTAGCGAGCTTGCCTTAAGTTTAGCTTCTTTTAACTTATAAATCCTTTAAGATTATCGTAATTTAATCACATCTTAATGAAATAGGCACTATTCTTTAAGTAGTGCCTTCACTACTTAAAAGCGACTACAATAGCTAGCAATTCTTAATTATGCGTCTCATAGTTTTGCTTTGTTAAAATCATCTTTCACGATTAGAACGCTATCGAATGTCAATTTTCGTCGTCATTTTGTTAACTTAAGATGCTCGCGATTGCAAAGTTAGATACGTCAATCTTTACTCTAATTTTTTTGCTCGAATTGTAGTGATAAAGTAGTGAAGTCAACATAAAAATGTCGCAAAGTTGACGAAACGCTTGCTTTGCTTCATTCGACCAAACGAAAGAGTCAAATTTCTTGTTATCCTTATTTTCTTTCAATAGATTAGTAAGAGAAACAACTCTTTTCAAATAGCGATGTATGAAGCGTCTATAAAAGTTTACGAAGCTCAAAAACATCTAGAGCTCACAATAAGTTTTTGATTTAAATTACTTCTTAATCGTTTTGATTTTTTCTAAGTTCATCTATACATCTTTTAAGAATACGATGAAGCCCAAAAATTCAATCTTTATAGTGTTGAACTTACACTTCTTTAGATTGACGTATAGCGAATATTTGCGAAGACGTTCTAGCATCTTTCTAATATCGCGCCAATGCTTCGCCAAATCATTGCTATATATTAATATATCATTTATATAAACTACGCAAGTTACATCAATTAGCTTTCGCAACGTCTTATTAATGTAAATCTAGAAAGTTGCGAATGCGTTTGCTAATTCAAATGACATGACTTGATACTCGAAATGCCTATAGCGCATGCGAAACGTCGTCTTTTACTTATTATTGCGTTTAATGCGAATGCGATGATAGACGTTCTTTAGATTCAAGACGATAAAGCGCTTTGCTTCGCATAGGCGATCTAGCGTTTTCGTAATTAGGGGCAATGAATGACGATTCTTGATAGTAATTGCGTTTAGATCTTTATAGTCGACGCATAAACATAATTCATCGTTCGATTTTAATACAAATAGAATAGAGGCGCCTACAAGCGAAACTAAATGCTTAATTCAATCTTTGACTAATGCATCATCGAGATATCGCCAAAGTATTGCTAGCTCGTTCTATGAAAAATTATAAAGAAACATAAAAGATAACTCTTTGTCGTTCTAAAGCTTAATGACATGATCTTCTCTTTCCAATTGTAATAGAATTTTGATCAATTTATTGTCACAAACATCTTTTAGATCTCTTAACTCTTTAGAGACCTCAAACTTCGCTAGTTTTTTGCCTAGCGCCTTCGCAACGCTAGCGCAAACAATAGTATAAATTGTGCTATGCTTAGCGAGATCTAAGGCAAATTGCTTAAGATTAATTATCTTCAATATTTTATTTGCGATCTTAAATCGTTAGCTTTTCATCTTCGAATCAATCAATATGTCTTGCTTGACTAGCATTGGCATATCTAATATAAGATTAGAACCCATATATTCAATTAAGTAGAATAAGATAGTGCATTCTCGATGTTAATCCCACGAGTCAATTAGATAATAAATCAACTCATAGACGTCGTAACAATAACGATCATCGTTATTAAGAAAGTTTGATATCAATAAAATAACGAATGTGAATTGCAATTCCCATTGCACTACGTAGACATAATTAATAAGATTTAACTTAGCTCTTAAGTCGACTAGACTTGTAACTTGACGCTCGTCACCAAGAAATTAAGTTCAATCTTTCACTAAGATTGAGTTCATTGTTTTTATTTGTCTTTTTTGCTTCGTTTGCGAGGCGTCGACGAAGCTTAATTTTTTTTCGCATCGATTGTAGTAATAGCGACAACGATAAACTTGTCTTATTTGTGTTTATTAAGACACTTCGTTTTGTAATGTCTTTTTTCATGACATTCAAAGCATTTTATACGACTTAAATATTTCGCGTCATTAATCTCGTAGATTCGCTTGCGCGACGTCGACAAATCTTTGAAAGTATAAAACTTCTTTTCTCTAATAAACTTGTCGATCTTATTTGAGCGACGATTCTCGTGAGATTTACTTGAAAAGACATTAAAATCTTTTGTCACTCGCTAATTGTTGAAGCTACTTAAGTCTACTTTGTGAGTGCGATTCAACGTTTGTTTTTGCATAATAATTATAGCTAGAAGCTCATCGCGAGTGTCCAATACGTTATCGATGTCTAGAATTTTCACTTTTAAATTTGGCTTAAGCTTGATCAAAAATATATAGATTCTATGTTTCTTTAAGAGCAACAATAGATGAGTCTTTAGCTTATTCAAATATTTCTTAAAGACAATTATCTTTTGATTTGACTTTTGTCTAGCGTTCTCTCATCTTTCATAGACGAGAAGACGACGATTAATAGAATTAACTACCAAATTCAATAGAAACTTCCTAAATTCTTCAAAGGTCTCGCTTTTCAACTTAGCGCCATTGCTTGTTCTTGAATACCATTGCGTAGCGACGTCATTTTCCAAGAATAATATGCAATAGAGAATTTTGTCCTTATTCGTAATAACATACGTTGAGAATCGCATCATGTTAATGTCGATCTCGCGAAATTAAATAATATGTTCACTCACGCTTAAACTCTTGTATGATTTTAGCTTTTTAAACTTTAGAGACTTGAACATAATTGGCGACGATGCGATAGCGATTTAAGAAGCTTAAGAATTCGTTTCTTCGATCGCTATAGCTTGAGTTTGTTGAGCGTTTCGCAAATCTCGAATCTTCGTCATTAACGTTTTAATCTACTAATGTAAAGTCGAAGCTCTAATCGTATTTGAGCTATCATCTTCGTCGACGTCACGCTAGCGACAATTATCTTCGTCGACGTTTCGTGGACGATTGTTGCTTTGAGAGAAATCAAACTCCTCGAACTCTAATCTAGTAGTTGAATAATCGTCATGACTTGAATTGTTCTAATTCGACATAATGCTATCACGCTTCGAGTCTTTTCCTTCGAAAGATGAAACGATTAGAACTGTAAAATGCGAGTGCGCCTATTGTTCGTCGACGCACTAAGGTGTGAAAGACGTGAGGTATGATAGACTTTCATTACTATGCCCCAGCTATATAAGGTAGATAGTGGTAAGACTAATCGTTGAAGAACAACGAGGAACGAGCTTCCTTTCTATCTAATACTCGCCATGACGTGCGAGCCTGCTTCTCGCTTTTTAACCCAAAAGGGGAGTCGTGCGATTTGAGGCTTCCATAGATAGTCGAGATCACGTGCCCTGCCATACCCTGAGGCGCTAGCGCGTCGATGGCGCTATGGCATTACAATAAGTTAGTTCTTTAGATCGATACAATTCTTATAATAGATGTTTGGCTTGTTAATTCTTAGCTTGTTGTCTTTATTAAATATTAATAGACGTAATACTAATAAGCTAGTATTCGAAATAGAGATGCGTTAATCTAATATAGATGTTCTTAGAATATTCAAAGTGTTATGCTAATACTTTTACAAGAGATATTAGAAAGAAGTTTATGCTTTAAAGAGATTTGTAGATATCTTCAAATAATACGAACAATTACTTGATAACAATAGATTATAACTTTAGTAATTGTAACAATAAGTTAAAACTTAAGATAAGTTGAACACAATTTATAAGAAAGTCGCATTCGAAAGCTATATACTAAGAAGATCTCTCTATGTTTAGAATATTTAAAATGTTCAATATCTAAATATCTCTAAACTTCCTAATTATTTGCTTAGTATATTTAGTTGCCAAGATTATTGATTATACTGATTCTATTACTACCTGTACCTTGTGCTATCTAGTTCTAAGTTTAACTTATACTAATCTAGTTCTAGGCAAGATTGTAACATTAAGCAATCGAGTTAGCATCTAAGAAGCCAAGAAATCAATAGATTGCTAAGCAGCAATGTTAAAACGTTAGACGCAGAAGACTCTACAAATTCAAGCGTAGCAATATCGAAGCAAGAATTACGTTTTTTTTATTGTAGTCGAATAACTTGGACTACTTGACGCGTGTTATTCAATTAATCGCATGGCAACAACAATCGATAAGATATAAATTTATTGAGCGAAAGAACAATTGTAAAAGAAAGGGCAAACGTATATATATTAGAGGTAATTAGTCAACCTAAGTAGCCAATTTGTTTCTTCGATGTTTTCTAGGAACATTTTAAAAGCAGACAATGCGTTATTGTAACCTCTGTGCCTTGATCTTTAGACGCTAGTCCAAGCCACTCGTACTCCCCTCTTGTTCTTATCTATTTGCCTTTTTCGCGTCTCTGCCCTTCATCTTTCTTCGACGCACTTAGTACTATCGTCCCTCCGCCTTTGCAGTAGCACCTGCCACTCACTCTTGTTACTACTCCATCCCGGTTGCCCTCCTCCGCTTTCACGGTGGACTCGATCTATGACTCGTATTCTCGAAGTCGCAGGGCGCAGTCATGGATCTCCATGTCTTATATCCGAGCTAAGATCAGGACACTATCATGTCGGATGTTGACATCACTCAGTATACTCCGTCCGAAACTAGCATCACGTCTGATGTTGAAGCGCCTTGCACATCTTCTGGGAGCCTTTCAGCCGCTTCAAGAAGCGAAGTTAGCACGAACTCTTCACAAGTCAGGACTCTTCCCCAATGGCATATTCGCTTAGCCGCAAACGGTAGAATCCGAGATCGCTATTCCACAGCCAGCTTAAGAAGGGATGGGGGCCATAGCGACGGTTGCAGCGATGGTGTTGCCCTATGCATATGATAGCAGATTCTGCCCATCGCTATAGTAATCTTGCTCCACCATACGGATGCGTGGACCAGATGAAGATGAACAAGTGGGTTGACCGCCTACGGTGAACTTTAGGCTGCCCTATCTAGACGAGAGCCAACCAGACAGCAGGATTTGGTTGCGCTAAACCTCCGCATTAGCTTCATCGGACTTAGTGTGCATAGACTGGTCTCGTGGGGGGTCAAGAATGACCAAAACTCTAACCCCACCGCTGTTCATCGATAACTGAGGCGGATCCCTCAGTCCAATATGGCCCTCAGCGAAAGTGATATACGAAGCCATGATGGCGACGATGACTCTCGTTTCAAAGCCTTCGTTAAAAAGATGGAGCTCAAGGATGAGGTTAAACGTGGGAAGACTGAAGCACAATCCGCTTTGAAAAAGTTGCCCAGATTCTCCAAGCAGAAACAGTGGCGTCGGCAGATCACGCGTACAGAACAATATCTCGGGCTGTATACTACTCGAACCCCAGCCGCGGGGATCTATAGAAGGTGTTTGTTCCGATCTTGAGGGTCTTACAGTCTCCGCCCGAGTGGCTGAGGAAGATTCAGGTCCACCAATATATGGCGACCTCGAGTTACCGCCCAATGATTTTGATACCATGGTCATCTTCATTTCAGTTGATGACGAGGCTTTCGAGTTCGATCAAAAGCTTGTTACGGAAATCGGTGTATCTACACTCGACACAGTAGATCTCCTGGGACTACAGCCTGGAGCCAAAGGGAAGGACTGGGCTGCAAAAATACGATCTCGTCACTTCCGCATCCGAGAGCATAGCCACCGCCTCAACAAAGTGCACGTTGAAGGTTGCCCAGACAAGTTTGACTTCGGCCAAAGCGAATGGATCTCCAAACAGGATGTGGTTTCAGTCTTGAAGGGATGCTTTAGTCCTTCTCGGTCAGCTTGCTCGAGTGGGACGTGCAACGCCGTTTTGGTTGGACATGACGTTGCGGCCGATATGAAATATCTTAAGGAATTTGGTTTTGATGTGGCTCGGATGATTTCCGATTGCATTGACACCTCGGATCTCTACAAAGCTCCACGTCGTGACGGTAGACAATCTGCTCTGAGCACTTTGCTGCTTCAATACGGTATTGCCGCCAAGTATCTGCACAATGCTGGTAATGACGCGAGGTATACGCTTCGCGTTATGGTAGCAATTGCGCTCGATGGTTCCCAGAACAGACGGAATGCAGAGGAGTGGGAGATCGAGAAGCGCAATAGGATGGAAGCTGCATGTAAGGTGGTAAAAGCAAAGGTGTGCACTGAGTTTGGGTTGGAGTACATCTGAGGACGAGGATATCGCAAACTCTTCGGTGTTGTCCTTAGCCATTGAACAACGTCAGAGGAAAAACGCGCCTGGGATCATAGAAGCACGATACAGATCGGATACAAATTCGACCACGCATATCACAAACCCAAAGAGACAAGATCGACAGAAATACCTTACACACATTGACGGCACCTTGAGCGACGTAGCAGTGCAGGATAATCCGGATTTTCAGGATGTCTCTCAAAGGCCCTTCGTCCCGTTGTATACGGCTTCCGCAGAAGAACAATTCGGCAAACGAGATAATGGAGGTCACGATGGTCGTGGACATGGCCGTGGATATGGTCGTGGTCATGGTCGAGGCCGGAGTCGTGTTCGAGATCTGGTTCAGAACAGCGTTCCTCCTGGCCAGGGGATCACTCCCCACTGAGCCTCTAAAACCTTATGGGAGCGCTGGCCGGGGAGCATTCGCTGAGGGAGTACTCTTCACTGGTTGAATATTGGGAGAGCTGGTGGGGAGGTACTCTTTCTTATAGCACCGGAGCTCTTTATGATAGATCGCTATGGCGAGATCAACATCTGATGGTTCGCCATTTCGGCCTTTGCCTTTGCCTTTGCCTTTGCCTTTGCCTTTGCTAGCACGTAGTGGCTCTCGTTCTTCCGCAAGCCTGAGAACATGGTTGAAGCCCGAGCTCTTCATATCTCGCAGCCTGAAAAGAGACAGATCAGCCAGTAAAGAAGAGGCTGTACATTGCCCACGGCGGGTGCTAGGGCTTATGGTATTATGCTTGGCTGCGGTTAGTCACTTCATCCGGTATAAGCAGCAAGATCCCAGTCCCAAATCGATTGATGAGTTCGAACCAAGGTCGACCTGCCTTCTGCCAATTATTGACGCGTGTGGAGTCTTTTTTCCGATCCCGTTCGCGGGTAGATTGACTGAAGACCAGCTACAGGTGCCGGCCCGGCCGGGTTTGGCGTCCCCCCGATCGGGCAAGGCGCGGGCCCCCAGCCCCTTGCCGCTTTCCCATCGCATGAATACCGCCGGGCCCCTTCCTCATCTTCCAACTTTCCCTCCTCATTTCCATCTCCCTTTCTATCCGTCTGGTTCCTCCCCTGTCGGCGTCGCTTGCTCACTCGCTCGCTCAGCTGTCGGCTCCTCCTTACCGTCCTGGCGCCTCCGCGCGGACCTCGACCCACACCTGTACACTCGAGTACTATCGAGGGATTATGATCCTTACGATCAATCACGTCAAAGATATTGACGATGCGATTCAGAGCAGAATCTCGGTAACATTGCATTACGGGCTATTGAAATTGAACACGAGAAAGACGTTATGGGACAGCTTCTTGAAGAAGGCGACGACAATCAAGGGTTCGAATCGAATACACATTCGTTGATTTCGACTGGCTATTCGAGAAAGTGGACCGCCAACAGATTTGTTGTTAAATCATATAATGACGCTGCGCTGACCGATCTTCAATGTAGATCAAGAACATAGTAAGCACTGCTCATAATCATCGATCCAGCCATGAAAAAATATGTCGCACAGCTCGAAAGAAAAGTCAAGAAGATTATCTGGCCTTATCAACATAGTCATCCTATCACGTATAATCACTATTTTAGCGAAACCATCCAAAAAGCCCGCCAAGAACACGCAAAAAAGGATTAGGCTCGACAGCTGAATGCCTTTTTCAAGATCAAGCCTAATACGAGCTCAATTTACGTACAACATGGGGGTTTCCATATTGGGCAGCTCTTGGAGACTTTAAATCAGCGAATTGAAGCGAACATAAATCGCTATGCCTGTTCTGAAGCGATAGACTGCATGGAAGCATATTACAAGGTGGGTACCCACCCTCCAAAGGCATTCGTTACCGAGACAGAAGTCAAGAGCACCCTAAGAGCCCAACTGCAATAAGGCGAACAGTCTGATGCGTTTCTAGGTTGCAATGAAAGTCATAGTGGATAACAAGCGTATGGAGTAATATACTCGGGCGTTCTGGGCTAACGGTTTTTGCTCTACCAATTGCTTTGCGGCGGAGTCTGCAAGGCGAGGCAGTCGCGCCCGTGCGCAACTGTGTCGCGGCTGGGCACCGGACCCGCCATTGGGCAGCAACCGTTTGTAAGAGGCTGAGATTTCACAATTTGCGATTGGTCAGCGTTTTCTTGGGCAGGCACATTTGCCAATTACAACCGATTTCAGGCCGCCTTGCGCTGCCGATCGCTCTCCCCAGCGCCACCCAACACTAAATACTTGTCTTCACCGGCCGGGCGCCGCTCAACTCAAGCTTTGCTTCAATATGCGGCCTCGCGGAGCTCGAATGGCTTGGGAACCCTCGACTTCCAACAGCAGAAATCCTTTAGGACTGCCTTCTCGCGCCGGGCAGGTCGTAGGAAGAAATAGAGCTGAAATGTCGCGAGCGGCGATATGGATCAGCGGTGAAAGACCCAAGTCGAGTATGACCAGTTTCAAAGACCTATCGACATGGCTGTTACTTCAGCCTCTGGCAAAATCGAAGCGTCAAATCATGTTTCACCAGAGCTGACCGCCCAAAACTCTCTAAGTGTCATCAAGCAGCCTTAGACTGCCGGAATGGAGGGGGAGATACCAATCTCACCGCTTTTGAATTCGCCCCTCCCTCCTCCACCTCCCGTCGCAGCAGCCTGTTCTTCAATCACCATCCACCGCCTCTGGGCGAATCATCCAACATGCCAAACCGAGTCTACATTCCTCCCTCGCCACAAAACCTCCCGGACTACTCGAACCATACCATGCCTCAGTCACCGTCAGGATGTCGAGCGGGCGAGCAAATGACCGGCCGATTCAGTTGGAGGAAGCCTTCGTCGCCCTCAAGCCAGAGCAGTGTAACGAGTGCAAAATGCTGCATTAGACCAAAAGGTCCATCGAGACTCTCCACGGGCAAAGGGATTACAACGCTGGAGCGGATATGGGGTCCACTCTTTGATGAAGAAGGTCGCCCTACCCTCAAGCTGGGCCAATTCTTGCGGGGGCTGGCTGTGCATACCGTACGCATCGCATTGTGTGAGCCCTAATGCGGGGATGTCCTGGAGCGCTGACTGAGTTAAATACAGATTGAGGAGTATGATCCGCAGCACAGTATTGTCATAACGCCAACAAAGATGGCAAAATATTACAAGGATGTCAAACTGTCGAAGGAAGGGTATCCGTGGTCGTGTATATATCTGTCTCCTCGCGGAAACAAAAGACCTTACGGCTGAAACGATGATGTAGCCCTGTTCGACGGCGAACGCTCATCAATATCACGAATGTATAGGAACCTCAAATGCCAGCATCATCTTGTACAGGAAAGATACGACGAAAGACCGGACATACCAGGCTTGACGCCTGCTGGCTTTGAGCGATGGGTGACACTTTTCATCCAAGCACGTTCGGACGAGGAATTTGAGAGACTTCGGAAGGTCGTGCTGCAGATGCCGATCAGTAATCCTGACGAGAAGGACGAGCGCTTTTAAAAGGAGATTTCACGACGGCTGTTCCCTAGTCACGAAGATCGCACGACTCGCAACCGCATCGAGGATGCCATTGCTGAGAGCGTGGCTGGTGAACACCATCGGCACTCGAATCAGAACGAAGCACACCACCAGCCCGACTCTTCACCATATAACGCCAATGTTTTTCAAATTCCTCAAGTGTCGCAAAGCCGGCGTCGCAATGTTAAATTTGCAGACCCGCCCACACTCTCGACATCGAGTTCATTCCACGTTGCCTCCCGCTTCGAGTCCGGAAGAAAGCCATACTCTCCTTTGGCTTCCCAATCCGCCATCGACGACCCCTCTACTCCACCTCCATCTCCGCCCTCTCATTCAATCGCGCGGGAACGGAAACGACACACCGCCCTCCCAGACGGTGCCGAGCGGTTTCAGGACAGTGTTGGGCGTGCCAGGCCCCACTCCGAAGCTACCGCCGACCCTACCTTGAGACCTAGGCGTACATTCTCCACCTCCGGCGCTCACCCCGCACCTGTCAATGCTAATATGCGGCTGCCCGCGGAGTGTCCTCGTCCAGAAACGTAATGTCAATATCGCACTGCTGACGGCGCAAGCCGCCGCTACTGCGGCCCCTCCTCCTATCGCCGTAAAACCAACCACTTTCGCTGCTCGGAAAGCAACGCTTCTGGCAACAAGCCAACATTGGACCCTTCATCTATAACAAGGGTGGAAACTGCGTTCGATATATCCGACACTCGATAATACTGTAAAATGGATGCATGAGAGACAACGGAAGGGGCGAGGAGACAGGCCCGAGGAAGATATGAAGAATTCGATTGGCTAATGTATAACGGAAGAACCCCAGCCTCATGGCGACTCTCCTGGTCACGCATCCAACACTGCCACACAGACCTCCCTTCCACAAAATCCCCGTCGCCTGAGCGTTAGGTTTGGCTTAACACCAATCATGATTCAACGTCAAAGGTCATGGCTACTCGCCCGGCTCGTACCACGCCTCAGCTCCTGTTCCTGGAAAGCTTCCTCGCTTGGAGCCTTTCTTTGACCAATGGCATAGTCGTCGGTGATTCGACAACAAGACGCGCAAGAAGACGGAAAGACGGTAGGCGTGAAGTGAATTCGATGGCAAAGTAGTATCTGTTCTCATCCATATACACACCGCCATAGAACAAGTTGAGTGACGAAAATTATACATACTCAGATTCTAAAAGCTTCTGAACCTAGAAGTGTAGGCCAGGTATGAGTTGCTGAACCGCACGAGACTGGGTCTCAGATTTGCGGGACAGGTTGTTGGCAAAAGTGTCTCCTGAGCATGGCTTGTATCAGCAGGGAGGAGGGTGTGCTGGTGCATAGAAGCCTTAGTGGGCTAGTGCTCTAGAGACCTGGACTTTGATAGACCTCGTGCGCTTGTGCGGCATGCAACCATGGAGGAAAGTATCGATCTGATTCATACGAAGTAGGAAGTTGGCGAGGCTTCCCCCTGATCGAAGGTCCCGTCGCCGGTATCATCCAGGTTGAGACACTTGAACTTTGACTGGCTTGGGCGCCGGATCGCCCCTGATGTTTACAACCTGTACTTAGGATCATCGTAGGGAGAGTAATCGATAGAATTCATCGAACCGAAAGAATCATTGCGGGAAGTAGAGGCAGACCTTGATTGGGAAATGGCGAGAACAGATATTGTCGCAATACCATATAAGAAGAAACCATTCCCATTGTCGGATCGGCGGCTAAAACGCTGTGTATTTCTCCGCTTGGGTGGAATAAGCTTAAGGACGAACACAAGGGATGGTAAAGTTCTCTCGCATCGATCGACGACCCTCTGAACGTTGCGGGCTCATGATGGAGAAATTTGTTCCACCGATGGGCAAAAAACAGTAAGATATCAATCGAGTGTTCTGCAAATCGGTGACAGACAGACATGTCTTTCAGGTCGTTCAGACTTTGGAGGATAGATGACGAGCCGGCGGAGACGTTCGCGCCCACAAGGTGAGAGATGCCAGCGTTCAGAATGATACAGGGCATGAAAGTGGGCGTACTGCGAACGGTGTACAGCTCGCGGTATGAACATAATAAGGCAGCTATGTTTTCTGCAGCCTCGACGCATATATCTCGCGGAGGCGGGATGGTGTGCGCGTGTGAACAGTTGATGAAAGGCCGAAACAGCAGGAGGATGGCGCAATGATAGTACATGCTATCATCGAGTCAGCAAAGGATTTCTGCGCAAAGGTAGCACAGCATACTGGGCAAAGAGCGCGCTGGGAGTGAAGTTTTCGCCTCGGCGCAGCGCATCCGGTAACGAGTTATAGCACACCATGATGGGAGTTCCAGAGGGAATCAGTAAATCCGATGTAGAGTGATGAGTACGAGACGTGTAGTGGCTCCAAAATCCTGCACCAAATATAATAATATCAACTCTCTTTTGATCCCAAACACTCCCTTTCATGAAATACTAAGTGGTGCGATCAATGACCGCTCACTGCCTCCTGTTTCTGTCGTTCCCCTTCGACCATCGTAAGCCCTCAGATTCTATCAATTTTCGCTTCTTCCTGCAAGGTCTTCTGTGAACCTTCTCATACATGCCAAATTCCTTCGGTCTCATCGGCAGAATTAATTAGTGAAGGTCGATAGCAGGCTGCCAGGTCTCCACAGGGAACCATGCCTCCAGCCCGAGCCATGAAAACGGAGAGAACCCACGAAGAAAATCAGGAACGGTATGTTCACTTGCTGTATTCCAAACCCTACGCAACCTTGCTTATCTGTTAGAAGTGCATACATTGCAGCCTCTAGGCGAAGTGACCGAAGCCTCGAGACTCGGGTTGAATCTGCACGAAAGGCGTCCGAGATACACAAGCGGCGGACGGGAAGGTCTCTACGGGTCGCCGAACAAGACGTGGCCAACGAAGAGGTGTACGAAGAGGAGGATGATCCGCGGATACAATACAGACAACTTGCGGTCCACCTCCAGACTGCTTCAGCGGATTTCAATAGACGGCTTTCATGGTATCTCACGAACCATGTCGCCATGAGGAGTGCGCTTGAGCAAGCCGTCAGCAACTCCTATGCACAGCAGCATTCCGATGTTCCGCACGACCGAAGCAGTCACCCAATATCCGTCATGCATGACAATATGCCTCAGCAGCAACCACCACCATTGTACCGGCCGAGTTCCACTCCTATTTTACCGGATCGTCGCCCTGGACATCAATCAAGCTCGGCATCTGACTCTCCGCCCTCTAGCCTTGTCCAAAGCACAGATCAGGTGGATCAGCAGCCGGCGTCGGCATCTCTCAAATCTTCATCGTACTCATCCCTGGGTGCGAAGTCGACACCGCTGCTGATGCAGCAAAGGGCCGTGCATTCACAAACGTCGCAGACGTCGGACGTCAAGCAGGAAGATCGTGCAAGTGAGATGAGACCAACTCTTCATCCATCTCCGATCTGGCGACAGCAGCTCTTCCAGAATATGGACGGCTATCCAAACATCAGCCCTTCAATCACGTCGCGTCCCACACTGTCACAGATGCTGGTCGGTCCCGCACTCACTCTCAACGATTCAATGACTACGATGCCGATAGCAGGGAGCGAACATTTACCACAACCATACGATTATTCCTCTCCGTCGTCAATTTCACCGCCAGGGAGCTTCCAACGATCTTTCGATGATTTAAGCGCGAGATTGGAACCTAATACCACGGATATATCACCTCGTCATTCCAAATACGGTCAGCCTCAATATACCATGTCCGTGGCACCATCACCAGGCCCAGCTTTACAATTTGGGTTCGATGGGTCAGTGCTTGGACCTCTCCAATAGCTCGATGTGCACGAACGGCAATACTTCGACAGTGGTGGATGGTGGCTTTCTAGCTTGCAAGTATGACTATCGTGAGGAGAAACAAGAAGAGGAGAGACAAGAGCAGGGAAGATAAGAGGAGCAAGAGCGCTTGGAACAAACCAGGATGAGAGAACCAGGGGACCGAGGCATCCAGCTAGGCCTGGACAAGCTCATCAGTAACTCGCCGTCCAATACTCCCCTCATCTCCAGCAACGACGGTGAGGAACTTGAGAACGGTGGGAATCAAGAGCCAGAAGACGCATTGAACGAAGTTAGAGCTCCAAGACAACGAAACAAAGAAGATGCTGCTCACATTACCGCACCATCTCAGTCGACGAAAGAGGATTCGAATACCACCAGGGTTCGGATCAACTTCGAAATCTGGGAAAGAGGCAATTGGACGGAACTTTCAGAGCACCTCGTGGATCAGTCCGACCCATCTGAAATCGATCGAGTGGCAAATAAATCATGAGGGAGAAGATCAGACTTCTTGATACAAATCTACGCGGATTGACTGCACATGACTGTTTCGAAGCCGCCACCGCCAACGGCGCATGAACACAATTCTCCTAGTCCCGCAGGCGGACATGATTATCGTCAAAGAAGTTGCGGCTACAGCTTCTGACATTCGCGTCAATACAATCCCTCGTCAAGAGCTCGGGCGGAAAAGGTTTGCAATCGATGCGATATCTGAGCGGCATCATATACGTGAGAAACAAGTAGTCTACAAGTCAAGTCCTGCTGCCTTGATCAATAATCAGCCTTATGAACTCCAGCAAATTGCTGTTGACATTTCTGTGTGTTTGGGAGATATCATAATAGCGTGGTAATAGAATGGACACGAGGGAAGGGAGTAATAGTACGTGTTGATCCCTTCACGAGAAGATGATGAACTCCAGCCTCGGTCTCCTCTCATGGACTTTGAATTTCACGCAGCGCAGATCCAAGGGATCTATATGTCTGATAAATGCTAGTTCACGCCTTCCAATATCAATGGCCGGGAATTTTTGTAATTACTCACGGAAACTAGGCTTATACACCGATTTGACGGATCACTGCTCCCATGTTGGAACGCCAAACCACTCGTCATGGGACTTTCGTTCGCCAACGGCCTCTCAATGTCTTTTGAGAAGCCTACATTGCGTCTCAGATCTCTTCCACCAATGTTGACACTAAACCCCATCAAGCCCCGAGCAATCTCGGCCGACAGCGGGAGTGGCTTGGGGCTAAAATGCAACTTTAAGATAGTAGCTAAACATAGCTTCGCAACATTCCACATCATCATTTCAGCGGCTTCATTTCGCTCGATTACTGTCAACAACAAGGAGCAGCATTTTGCGAGGGACGATCAGCAAACAAAGGTATCAACTGTCTCTCGCATCTGGGTTTGGTGGAGGCTGAGCAAGTTTAGTTCCATAAGAAGGGAGTGTAAGCCGTCCTTATCAGACACAACGGCATACCGAGAGATAGCAAAACCAAAGGCGTAGCAAAGTTGTTAGGTGGTGCTTTCTTGACCAGCTGCGCTTTCTTGACCAGCTGCGCTATTCTGTTACTGGGGTAGTATATCTCTGCTCTGCTCCATCCCGAATTCTAGCATCCAGGATTATCCCTCTCTAATCGCCAGGCCCGACTACTCAGAATCTACGTCCATCTCGCACCACGCAGCTATGGCAACAGCATACGAAACACCGCCCTCTGCTCTCTCGCTACCAGAACTCTCTCCGGTCGCCGCAACCAATCTGACAGAACCCCAAGCCAAAGCGTTCGAAGAGCTGAAAGCGCTATGCGAAAGAAATAAGCTGTATTGGCCGGTAAGCGAGCTAGAGGGGAGGTCTGCAGAGGGCGCAAATTGGGATATCGATTTATTGTATGCTTTCCCGCTTTCCATGTTTCTGGGGTCTGAGGAGCCAATTGCTGATTAGGGAGAGTACAGACGATTTCTACATGCTCGCAATTATGATGCACAAGCCGCATACAAGCAGTACAGCACATCGGCCGCATGGCGCCGGAAGACAAAGCTAGACGAAACCTACGACAACGTCGACATGCAAAAATTCGGCCGTATGAACCGCATCGTAAGTCCAACCCACCCTGGCCCCATCCCTACCCCTCAGCGCGACTAAGTCGTCTGCCCCTCCCAGCAACCCCAATGGACCGGCCGCCGCGACCGCCACGGCGTCCCCGTCATGATCTACGTCCTCTCGGAAGTCCGTCCCTCAGACCTCACCCAAATCGGCAAAGAGGACCCGCAGCTCTCGGAAATCTTCCTCGCAGCTGAATACGTTACGCGCTTCACGCAGCGGCTATGCACGCGCCTCCCGCACGCCGCGGGGATCGAAGCCGGCGGCGGCGACACCATCAACAAATCCGTCAACATCATCGACCTGTCCAACGTCGGTTTGCGCAAGTTCTGGAATTTGCGCCGGCTGCTGCAGACCGCGTCGAGTATGGCAACGGCGCATTATCCCGAGACGGTGGAGCGAATTTTTGTGGTTGGGGCGCCGTATTTTTTCCCGACGGTTTGGGGGCTGGTGACGAGGTGGTTTGATCCGAATACCACGAAGAAGATTTTCGTGCTGGGGGCGGCGCAGCAGAAAGAGACGCTGCTGAAGTATATCGACATCAAGGATCTGCCGGAGAGGTTTGGGGGCCAGCTGAAGTGGAACATGGGCGACCATCCCATGCCGGATGAGGAGGCGAAGGGGATGGTGGGGCGGTTGGCGGAGGGGTGGATTGATGGCCCGATACGGTATATTAGTAGGGATGAGGGGGATGTGCTGATGGCGGTGGGGTCGGTGGATGGGAAGTTGAGGAGGGAGGTGCTGGTTGAGTATCCGCCGAGACGGCCGGGGGTGACTGGGCCGGGTACGGGGGTAGATGGAAAGCAAGAGACGCAGACGCAGCTTAATAAGGAGGAAGAAGAGACGGGAAAGTTTTAATACAAATGCTCAATTTCAACAATAATAATTACAAACATTTATTGGCGAAAGTGTTACAAACAAGACTCAAACAAGAATATTAAATTCACTTTAAATAAAGAAGACTAAAGTAGATAAACAATCTTACATTTAAAACAAGTTTATTCAAATAATCTCAACACTAGAAGAATATTCCAAGATAGCATGCAAGAATTGTCTCAAAATTCTAGATTATTCTACGACTATTAATAAATTTAGTACAATTAATATAATCAAACATCTTAAGATAGTTGCTTGCAAGAAACGAAAACGATTTAATTCTCTTTTACAACTTGAGTTAGCTTTCGATTGTATAAGTTTAATATAATAATGCAAATAGATAATGCAAAGCTAACAAATCTATAGAGAAAAAGTTATATCAACTTAGCGTCTTAATTTAATTAATAAGATTAAGAATAAATATTGTGCAAGATCTTTGTTACTTTAAATCTATCTTTTCGAATTATCGAAAACAAATATTTTCGATAGCTACTACAAATGCTTTGTCTAGATTTTACTCTCGTGCATTGCATTAAATTGTTATCTATAATTTTCTCGAAATACAACAAGATTTGTACAAAGATAAAGCAAAATTTAAAAGAGTTACAACGTATTTCTATTGCGTTAGATATATAATCTAGTTCTCAAAAAGTTGCTTATCCAGAAGTATTAATATATTGAATAAATGTTGCATTTTAATATTGTAAACATCTTATTAAATTTATGTCTCTTTATATTGAGCATACTAATTGTTACTTAATGCAAGAGCTTTTTAACATTTTGAATATATACAATATTAAGAACAAGCTTTTTAATGTTGTTATTAACAATACAAGTAACAATAATATCTTAAAAGAGAAGCTTAAAAAGACGTTTAATCGACGTAATATTTTATAAGATAAAGCTTAAAACTCGATTTCTTGTATAACTTATATTATCAATTTAGTAACTTAAGAGTTTATCAAAACTATTAAATCGAAAACTTTAAATAACAATACTACTATAATACTAGAAGACAATTGAGTTAAGAATATAATTACAAGCAATAAATTATACACTATTATTAAGAAGATATTTCTTAAATTGATAATGCCAAAAAATTATATATTTACTAAATATTGAAATAGATTTGCGCTCTTACAATTGCTATTAATAGTTCTCTTTAACGAAAACTTTGCTTTCAAAATCTTCAAATTAAATTTAAAAAAACATCTTGAACGTTAATACAAGACATTCGCATTTGTTGAAATTCTATCTACTTAATACTTCGACATACATATTAATTGCGCGATATAATCGATATATAAATTGAGAAAATCTCTAAAAATCCAAAGATTCAAGTTATTCGATTAAAGAAAAGCAAATAGTTATTAGTATTGCTTGTTAACAATATGCTAAATTCTTTCTACAAGTTAATCTTAATTGTGTTTAAACTAAAATAAATTAATTGTTAAATTAAATTATAATATTACTTCTCTAGCTTAACTCGATATTAAAATCGAGTTGCGACAATTTTTTAAAATCGAATTGCTTAAAGTAGTTTAACATGCTTTGCGCTAAACTACTTATAATAATCGACTAAACTACTTTAAGCAATTTAATTCTTCGAATTTTTTTTAACTCGAATCTTGATATTTGCATATAATATTTTTGGATTAGCGCAACTAGTCTAGTTCAAAATTACTAATATTAATATATATTTAGAATTTCGATTGTTTAATGCTCTTTTTAATTATCTTAATATTGTTAAGAAAGTAATACTAGACTAATTGCGCTAATCCGAAAATATTACGTACAAATGTTAAGACTCGAGTTAAAAAAAAATCGAAGAATCAAATTGCTTAAAGTAGTTTAGTCGATTACTATAAGTAGTTTAGCACAAAGCGCGTTAAACTACTTTGAGCAATTCGATTTTAAAAAATTGTTGCAACTCGATCTTGACATCGAGTTAAATTAGAGAAATAATATTATAACTCGATTTAACAATTAGTCTATAGTAATACGCAATAATATATATTCTTTTAAAGTACTTGTTATTAAAGCTTGCGAGCTAGCTTTTACAAAACTCGCAAAGTATTATTTTAAAATCGAGAACAAAGACAAACTAATATATAATTTTACTATAATTTTAGATTCTACTTAAAAGTTAAACTTGTATTAAACTTAAGACGCAAAGAATAATAAAAAGCAAGATTCTAATAAGAATACTTATTTTTACTACAATAAGTACAAGAAAGAGTTTAAGAACTATTTTCGTCGTTATTATAAAGAAAAAATTACAACTTCGAGAGTCGAAGCGCAACAAACTAGTAAGCTTAACAAAATAATACAAAATAATAATACAATTAATTGTTTGCTAATAGCTCTATAGTCTATTGTAATAGCTGTACAATCTTTTTTTTTAAGTAAAGATAATCGATATCTTTGCATTAACTTTATTGTTAAAGAATCTTTAATATAAAAGTTTTAAAGAGATAATATTTCGAACTTTTTAAGATTAACTTAAATAACTAGACTAATTGCGTCGATTCAAGAAATCGAGTTTAATTCGAAAAATCGAATCGAATCTTGACAATTTAATTTGAATTAAATTAAAAGTTTTGACAATTCGATTTCTAAAATTGAAATCGAAAATTGAATCGAAAAATCGATTCGAATTATCAAGACTTAGTATTAGTATAAAGAAATTCTAAAATAAATAGTAGAAAATTATATTTTATTCTATAATCTTTCGATATAGAATTATCTAGTAATATATTATAATAATGCATTCGAACTATCTAGATAGCTAGAATTAAATTATTGACTTAACTTTTTTAGTTAAAAAGTTCGATAATCTTGTTTTGCATAATCTCGTTAAAGATTGTTAAAAAAAAAAAACCATTGTATTTTAAAAAGAATTTGAATTCTCGATTTTTTAACTCGCAATAACAATAATACAATATCTACAATAAGATTAACAAAAGCATAATAATACTCTTAATAAGATTATTATAAATACTATATTATTATTATTGAAAGTTAAAACGCTCTATTATTGAGCTATCGAGACTTTAATATTTAAGTATATTCTATCTTAAAATATATAAAGAACTAATAACTCTAAAACAATAGTATAATTCTTAAAAAGTTAAATATATTACTCAAAAAATCGATTCGAATTGTTAAAATATTAGTATAAATATAAATTATATTTAATAGATTTAAAATCTTAGTTTTATACTTTACTTAAACTGTTTAATTACAACTTAATAATGCAATATAACAATACAAAAAGATAATATATTATAATAGTAATATATAATAGTAGACTCTCTAAGCTATATATATAAAGTTATCAATTTAAAATCTTAATAATCTCGTGTTACGATAATCGTACTTTTCTTGCTTGACAAGATATTTCTTTTCTTGTCTTGTTTGACAAAATATTTCTTGACAATTAAGTCTATATTTAGATTTGAAGGACTTTTTTTCTTCTAGCTAGCAATTTAATTCTTTTTATTATTAGTGTTCTTCTTGCAATACAAGAATCGCATTATTTGATAACTTCAAAGAAGTTCGATAATTAATTTCTACATTAATTGCAATTAAAGAAGAATATCTTATTAAAAAAGAATTATCTTGTTAAAGAAAAATTATCTTATTATTATTTTTGCTTCTTAGAAGCCTGCTTTATTATATTGTAAAGTTTACTTTTTTATTGTAAAAATTATCTATTAAGAAAAGAATATCTTATTAATATTTTGTATCAATAGAAGTTTGTTTTACAAACAAATATTACGACTTCTCTTGTTAGCAATCTTAATATTGTTGTTAGAATTGTCGAATAAGATTATTGAGCTTGCGTAAAAGTTAAACGATTTTCTAATAAAGATTAGCAAATTATTGTTAAAATAATTCAAGAAGTTTTTGTCTATTTTGCAAAGTATACTAAACAATATGTTTAAATTAATAATTGTCTATATAGCAATTAGAAATAGTAAGCGTTCAAGATTTGCAAAGTCGTTCTATTATCTAGCAAATTAAATTGTAAATTGATTGATTTTTACAAGAGCTATAAAGACTTTTGTAACAAACATAGAAGTCTATCGATAAATATTAATTTATTTTAGTTTCTTCTTCTCTTTGCAAACAAGAAAGCTAAAAAGTTTAACTAAGAAAAAAAGTTTAACTAAGAAAAAAAGAATTTTTTAGAACTTGAAGTCTTCGACTTTACGTATTGCTATACAATTTTAAAAAGTCAACAATACTTCGATATCAAAAAGAAATCGACGTTTATTCGATTTTTTTATATTAATTTTATCGATTTCTCTTATTTTACTTGTTTAAGAGACTTTTTTTGACTTTCGAAACAAGTTTATATTTTTTGTTACTTAAACGTCTTTCGAATTAAGCTCTTTCGAAGCTTATATTATCGACGTCTCTAAGAAGAAAAAACAAGAAATAAATAAGACGTTTAAGAATAATTAAAAAAAAAGATATTTAATTTATTTGAGTAAACATATTACAAGCGATAACGCTAATTATAACAAAAATCGAAGATTTAGTAAACAATCTTACAATGCAAGAGTTAATTAATTAGACAATAATTAGAGCATTAGCAAGCTATATTGTTTAATTGAGCAAATTGTCTTTGTCTATCGTTCTTTCGAACTTAATAAATTCTACTAATTAGTAAGACTCTTTAAAATAACAAAATTTTTCGAGATTAATCGAATTAGTCGATAATAATATCTTCAAAAATAACGTTATATTTTAAGTTTTTAATTCAAATTATTTTTATTTAGATTTTAAGAAATTTTATAACAAGAACAATATTGTTACTATCAAAAAGAAAATTATTTATTAAGAGATATATATTTTCTATCGCAAAGTTAACAACTATGTTATTATTGTTAAGAAAGAGAAAATTAGAAATTATATATCTATATGCTTTTAAAAAAACGCATTGTATTAATAATTAAATAATCTTATTTAAAATAAGAAAAATGCAATAATTGCTTTGTTTAATAAGTTAAATCGTATTTTTTATTGTTTAAAGAAGCAATTTAAAATCTTTATATTAGCAATTTAAAATAAGCTAAATTGAGAAATCTTTTTTGTAAAAAATTTGCAAAACAAAAAGAAGTTGTACGTATATATGCAAAATATAGAGTTATACGCTATATAAACAAATTTAAGTAAAAATTTAATTAAGACAACTTAAATTTAAAATTACTTGTTATTAGAGTTCTAGATAATTATATTGTCGCTTATAACGAATATTTTAATTTGGAAATTCGACAAACTAATAACAAATCGAAAGAAAATGTAATAGTATATTACTTTATTTTAAGAAAAAAATAAGAAAAAAATTAAGAAAGAAAGTCAATTTTCGAAAAGATCGAAGAATAGATCTAAAGTTAACGAGAAATTTTGTTGTAATTGTTTGCAAACAAAAGTAGATAAAAGAACTTTTATAAATTGTTCTTTCTTTAATTGTTATTTTAAATAAGAATAAAATAACTTTTGTTTAAATTATTAGCGATCTTACTTTTCTTTGTATTAGCAAAATTTCTTATTTTATTAGTCGAGCTTTTCTTCTTTGCAACAAGATTTTTCTTAGTAAGAAAAAGATTCGAATTTCTCTTATGTTAATAATAAAACAAGAGCTTATACAAATTAGCAAAACGCAAATATATTTAAATCAAATTCGACTCAAACTTACTTGAGTTAATCAAATGTTCAAAATATTCAAAATCAAAAAATTGTCTTATTTTCGACAAAACAATCGCTAATAATTATCGTCAATAATATCAATTTCTATCGAAATAAATTTTACGATTAAGATAAAGTTCTTATTGTAAAAAGAGAACGCAAAAGATTTTCGTATTTTTACGAAACAAATAACACAAACTTCTTTTTTTGAATTTTAAATTCGCAAATAACATATTAGTAAATTCAATTATACTTCGATAATTAAAACGAAGATTAAGATTAAAAAAATAAAGAAGATGCAAAAGTATATTACAATTACGCGTTAGCAAATATCGAGATAATATATTCTTAAAATTGCGAAACTAATTTTCGTAACAAGATTTTCGATAGAAAGAAAAATAATAATAAGAAAAATAACAAGAATATTAATAGTTTCTTTGTCGACGTAACATATTATATTTCTTCGCAAAAAAATATTGTCGAAAAATCTATTTGTTAACAATATTAGAATACTTTCGAATTTAAAAATAAGCTTTATACTTATATGCAATTGTACAAAAAGAAAAATTAGCAAAAGCTCTTAGATTTTACTCGATAATATTTGTTTTTAAAATTAGCTTTTTCGAATATAATTGCATAAAAGATAATAACTTTCTTGACAATATTTTTCAAAAAAAAACAAAATAATATTTAGAGCATAATATTATGTTATAACAATAATCAAATACAATGTTAGCAATTTATTAAGTCTCTTTTGCGTAAATTCTAATTACGATATATTTATAATAAATCGCGCTTTTGTTAAGACAAAAATGCTTAATATAAAGATTAAAAAATATTTTTTAATTTTATTAAGAGATATCGACGCAATAAAACATATTTTAGATAAGTAATTCTTTGTAAACATCTATTTGAAGAACGAGAACAAAGTTGATAACAAAGTAATTGTTTATATTTGTTATAAAGTTTATTTAATAAATAATCTTAAAACAAAATTTCTTATAAGTATAAATATTCTAAGATCGAAATAAGTAATTATAAATATATTAAATTAAAAACTAAGATTCAAATTTTGTAAGAAAATTTTAATATCTTGCGAAATAAAGATTTAAGACAATGTTTAAATTTGTCAAACTATTTGCATTGCGAAGAAGAAGATAATTCTTGCAAAATTAATAGCAAAAATTGCTATAACTTCAAAGAGAAAAAACAAGTTTTTTAAACATAATTTTCTTTTTAAGTTTAAAATATTAGAAGTGTATATTTATTTTGTAAATGCGAACTTTTAATTTATTAACTTTCGCAACAATAAAAAAATCTCGCAAAAACTTAATAATTGTTGTTGCGTTAAACGTATTGTAAAATACAAGAATAAAGAATATTATATTGTAAAGAAGAAGAATCATTTATTTGCGACAATTTCTTTTTTCGAAGATTATTTAATTTTATTTAAGTTAAATTTTGCTAGAATACGTCTCTCTCGAGAGATTATTTCAAAGAAAATAAAAATTTAATTGAAAAACAATATTATTATTTACGAGTTACTTAACGAAGTTTTAAAATATATTAAGATAATTAATCGTTATTTAAAAATTTAAGAGAATATTAACGATATAATAGATTTTTCTCTCAAAGAGCACATAAAGATTTCTATAATAAGTAATTGACAAATTATTGTTAATACGAAATTAGCGCACAAAGTTTATTTATTAAGTTAAGAGTCAAAAATTTTAATCGATAAAAAGTTCGACAAAATATATGCACAAGACAAACTAAAATAATTCGAAAATTTTAAATTTTTTAAATTTTCTATTTTTGTAATATAGAAAATTGTATATATTGATTTAAATAAAAAGTTTACTTGAAAAGACAAAGTAATAATTAATATTCGAAATTTAAACGCTATTAGCGTTACAAATTCGTATTCTTTGTTATTACAAAAAGATAAAATAATTAAATTACAAGATTGCTTTTATATTATTGTTGTAAATAATAGCAATCAATTTTATTAATTTTTAGTTAAAAAGAAGTATTAAGATTGTTTTACAATTATCTTTTACAAAAAAAAGAAATAATCGAACGTAACTCTTATAAGTTTTAAAGAATCAATATTATATATTTAAAATAAAATAAACAAATTTCTTAAATTTTATCGCGAGTTTTGCAAATATTATATCGACAATATTGTAATCTTTTCGCGTAATATTGTTAAGCATTTAACGCATCTTAAGATTATCTTTGCTTTGTTTTCTCAAATTAGAATTTCTTTGAAGTTCAAGAAATTGTATGTCAAATATTTATTTGTAATATTATTGAAATAGCGTGTCGATAATTTAGATTTTTAGACTTTTAAGAAAAAGTTTGTTGCATTAAAAGAACTTAATTTCTCTAAAACGTTAAAAAACTTGAAGATCTACTTAGAAATAACAAATTGATTTCGATTAAAAATTGTTTATTATGTGCAAATAACAAAAGTTCTTTAGAATCTTAAGATAGATTTGTTGAAAAGTTTTTTAACTAAGAATAAAAAGATTCGCGCATAGTATTGCAAGAATATTGACATTACTTCTAGCGACGTAAAGTAACAAAGTTTTGAAATGCTTTAATAACAATTAACAAAAGAGAATATTCTTTATTATTATAATTCTTATAGACAAATATATATCGATATAGACGATTTCAAGAAATATAAATTCGAAATTTATGTCTATTATGTAAAAGATAATTTTAGCACAAATTTCTTCTAAGCAATTGACATTCAAACTATAATATATCTTTTCAAACTACTAAATAACGTTAAAAAGAAATATTGATCAATAGAGCTTAAAGTAATGACGTTTGTTTAAATACTTAAGAAAATTCGACACATATTAAATTATACGTTAAAAAAATTAATTATTGTTTTTATTAATTATTTTGTAATCGTCGACATTGCGAAGCAAATCAAATTATTATTTTCTTTTGTTAATCGAATAAATTTACAATTTATTTGCGTCTCGCATAGTGTGATCGTTGAATTAAATCGAATACTTTTTTTTTAATTCGATTTACTCTCTTGAATCTCGTAGGATTGAATTAGAGTCAAGACGCGAACTCAATCTTAGAGTCGAGTTTTGTCGAGTCAATGTCAAGAACTTAAGCTAACTTCGTCGCGTTAGCATTCGCTTATCTTATTTTATTTTATATATGCGCTAACTCGATTGAGCTAGCGCAGTGTTCACGCTAACTCGATTGGGCTAACGTAGGATTCACGCTAATCGCATATAATTAGCGCGTCACGTAATGTTACGTAATTGGGCGAGTTGAATTGAACGTTCGACGCGCTCTATGCGTTCGATTTACTTGATTAAGCTAGAACTTTTGCTCGATCCTAGAATTAGAGTTGGGCAAGTCAACTCGTTCGAATTGAAATTCAACTCGTCGATCACGCTAGTCTCGCAATATATCTTACAATTTTCTCTTAACATTAAATAAAAAGTCGAGAAATATAATATTATTTTCGATACTCTTTTATAATTATTGTGAAAAAATAATTTATAAAAGAATCTTACAAGTAACGAAATTTTGAACGAGATTTTAGCGTATTGCATTATTTTGATTAAGATAATTTTATTCTTTAAGAAAAAATTGACGAAGATTTACAAGATCAATAAAAAGTAATTTAAAATCTACGAAATGCTTCTTAGTCGACGCGAAAAAAATTATAATAATTGACAAAAGAGTTAAAACTATTTAGTTAACTTAAAACAAATATTGACGAGACAAAAATTTGCTATTATTATTCTAGCAAAAGTTTTAACTTTAACAATAGAAACTTAGATTGTGTTTTCGATATTTAATACAGTAAATACAATATTAAAAAAGTTAATTAAGTCAAAAACAATAAGATAAAAATCTGCTATTATAATTTCGACAACTTCGACGATCTTAAAGAATTTGAAGAAGATTGCTATCTTGAAAAAGTCGACAATATTAAAGAAATCGATTAAGTTAGAAAAAATTAGAATAGAGAGCATTCAATTTATACTAAAGAAAGAACTTGTTTACTTTTAAAACAAAAAGAACAAACAACTAAGATTATGTATTTTTAAAACTATAAAAGCGAGAATCTTTAAGTTATTGCATAATATATAGGCGCACGAAGAATTCTTACGCATTTATAATAGAATTATAGTTAGTTATTATATAAGAAACTTGATTAGACAATTAAAAAGATATTTAAATATTAGCTTAATAATATAATCAAACATTGTTTGTACAAACAACTAAAGTTTATTATTACAAAGTCGAAGATATTTTATATTATTATTATTGATTTTATTTTTGCGTTGTCGAAGTTGCTCAACAAGTACAATTTTTTTATATTAATAATAGACAAATTCTTTAAAAGAATTACGACGATAATTAGAAAGACAACTTTCTTAATCGAGAAATAAATTGTTAAGCTTATTGACGCTTTCGCGAATTAAGATCTCTCTTTATGCATTATTTTCGATTAAGACAAAAAAATTCTATTCGCTTTATAAAAAGCAATTTTCTATTTGCTAAAAGTCGATTTACTATATTTTATTGCTTATTATTTATAATTAGATAATTAATCAAAAAGATCGAATTAGACAATTAAAATAGTATTGCGTTACTATTTTATAACTAATTCGAACGCGAATTAAAAGCGTTTTGTTATTAGATTGCGTAATATTCTAAACAACTTCAAAAATGCGTCGATAAAAAAATCTTTAAATAAACTAATTTATAAGAAAATTGTTTGCAACGTTCTATTATTGATTAATTTTTACAAAGAGAACATTAATTATATCGCGAAGAGAGAAAGAAATTAAAGAGAAGTCGCGAAATTTATAACGTTTGTCAACGTAGAAATAAAATTTCGATACGACAATTGTTATTAATTACTTATTTTAAAAAAGAATAATAAGATTTTTCTTAAATTTTATTTCGAATACAAGATTTTAGATTTGAAAAATTCTAAGCTCTCGAATTAGAGAGTAGAGTTTTTCACAATCTTGAAGATCTATAAGTATTTAACGTTTAAACTAGATTTGTCTCTTAATTAGAAAATTTATTCGATAGTGTTTATTACTATATTAAAATTTGTCTTAAAGAAGAAAGATTTATATTCTAGAGTTGTAAATATCGACTTATTGTTTATAAATAATGTTGAAGAAGATAATCGATATAAGCTCGAAAAATTGCTTAACAAACGTGTAACATCGCTCGACAACAAAGATCGAAAAAAGAAAATTGTTCAATATTTAATCAAGTAAAAAGATTGAAACTCGATACATAATATATAATACGATAAAATCAATTTAAGAAAGACGTTAGATTTAATTAGTAATTATTCAAACATTTACAACGCATAGTTAATACGAGAATATTAAAGCTCGTAAAGCAACATTGTTTAAGTTAGAACAATAAACGAATTAACTAAAGTGTGTTTTGCTTACAAAAACTCGAGATTCTTGCTTTAATTGCTCTTCGAGAGCGTATTATTACAAGATTGTCTAATAAATATCGAAATTCTTAGAACTTATAGACGCGCAAAACGCGTTAGCTTTGCTTTATAGTTAAATATAGTATTAATATTAATATTCTTTATGTTGTAACAATAAATTTCTTTGCTTTTGCTCTCGCATAAGAATATTTATTAGATAGACGAAAACAAATTAATAAAGAGATATTGATTGCGAAACGAAATAACAATCGAGAAATAAAAGCTTAAAGAAATTGTTTTTTTAAACGTGCAAAACAACTAATAGTGCGAACAAGAGAAATAGTTGATAATTTAGTTTTGCTTTGCATAGAATTTGTATATTGTAATAAATTAGCTAAATGCATAATATAAAGAACGAGAGCAAAAAACGCGACGCAAGATCTTATAGATATTAATATTGTTTTCGAAGATATAAGACTAGAAATTGCTCTTAAGATTTTTCGAAAATAAAATATTATATTAATAAAAATTATCGTAATTTGTTAATTGTTTTATTATAACAAAGACTTGTCAAAGAACAAATTGCTTAATATAATTTATTAGCAATTCGACAAGCTTAAAGAAATCTTTATCGAAACAATAAAAGAAGTAGCTTTACAAATTCTAAATCTATTAGATTTAGTCTTATACTCAAGAAAGAAATTAACTATTACTTTGATTTTTAGCAAGTACAAGCTTAATTTATTATTGGTGACGAAGAAGAAATTTACTTGACGAAATTGTTTAATTATTAAGAATTGCTACTTTGCGACAATTACAAACGATTGTTAGCGCATTTTTAACTTAATAGAACAAAAAAAATACTTAAAGAATAGAATTAAGACTTTGAAAAAATTGCTTAGAACGTGCAACGAGAATAGAAAAAAGTTAACTTTTGTATTGTTAATATTGATTGTTTACAATATAATAACAATTGTGAAAATTCTTTTCTCTCTAGTAGTTTATTTAAGAATTGAAATTACTATTTCAATTTTGTTAATAATCGACTATTGTAACAAATTTACTAATTTTGAGCATTTTGTTCTTAAGATATAAAGAGAATATTAAGTATATCTTGATTTTTAGAATTTAAGTTTACTTGAGATTTTTAATTAAAGTAACAATTTCGAAGATCTTTCTTATTTGTTATTTTAAATATATTTGAGAAAGATAAGAATAAAATCTCTTAAAAAAAAACTTATTACTTTGTTAGAAGTAAAAGTAGTCGCAATATTTTAGAAACACAAAGCTAATTTAAAAGCTTTAACGAGATTAGTATTTTAAGATTCTTTACTTCGTCAATTAATTATATATATATATAATATAAAATTAAAAGCTCGCAAAATATTAAATGTAAACAAAGATTATTATCTATTTATAAGAGAAACATTTGTTATTAATGTTTTTAGCAATTTAAAGAGTACGATAACTTTAAATTAATCGCAATTCTATTTTTTCTTGCATACTACAATATAATAGTAATAGAAATTCGTTTACTAAAATTGTCGATAACACGCGTCTTTTTTAGCGTATTTATCGAGATTAATATTTCTCAATATTATTGATAGCTTAATATTAATATTTCAAAAAACTTACAATCTCGCGATTGCAATTTTCGACTTTTTTTCATTTTTTCTTTACATTTGTATTACGATATTAGAATTCAATTTTACAATTTTTACAAATTTCAATTTCGCGAATTTCACAAACTTCGATTTTTTAATATTAAATATGTCGATTAAAGACAAGTTGCGCTCTTTCTTTTATAACGCGTCAATATTGACTAAACTTAATTTCGATAATCTTCCAATTAAATATTTTTCGAAGAATTGCGCAATTTTGTTCGATTAATAGCTTTATGAGATTTATAACGTCAAAGTTGCGACGCAAGAATTATATTGATAAAAGACTTTTGTTAACAAGAAGACAATAAAAGTTAATATGTCAAGTAACAAAAAATTAGTTTTTCTTAGAAATTTATCGACTTAAAAGAATTATTACATTATAATATATAAGAATATCTAGCTTACAAATAATGTAAAACGCGTTAAAGATAAATATAATATTTTTGTTAAAAAAAGAAATAAAGTTATTGTCGAAAAATTTACAAGATTAACAATATTTCTTGAAGATCTTGTCTTAGAACAAGAATTTAACAACAACAAAAATAGAAATATCAAATTTTTTAAAGACAAGTTCGACAAAGAAGCGACGAAAAAAAAGAAAAAGAACAAGAAATGCAAAAGCAAAAGCAAAAATAACAAATTCTTTAAACAAAACAAGATCGAAAAAGAAACAAAGAAGTTTAAGATAAGAAAGAAACGCAAAAGCGACGTTAAAAGAATTAAAACGAAGAACAAGAACAAAGATAAAAAAATTAAGACAAACAAGAACTTAAAGACTATGTTAAAACTAAAATTTAACATTGAGATTTTCTCGAAAGAAGTTGAAGCTTCTAAATTTTTATCGATTACATTTTTACTTTAAACAAATTGAATAATAACGATGCTTGTAAAAGCTTTTGTTGTTGTTAGAAAAAATTAATTGCGCATGTAGTCTTTGCTCAAAATTGTTTTAATATCTAACTTAATTAAGATAAATAAGAAGAACGTTTTTAATTTATTTAATGCGATTAAGAAATTCGCAAACAAAATTATTATAAAGATTGTAAAACGATACTTATTGTTCGCGTTTTCAAATTCTACGCGACTCGAAAATTTCTTCTTGATTAAGAACGTTTTATTACATGTGAAATTCTACGCACATAAAAAAGAACTTAAAAAATTCTTGAAGAGAAAATTACATCTACTTAAGAAATGCTTTAATTTGAACAAGTTTACTTGAAGATTGTATTCTTATTAAGACGCAATAATTTTGTCGTCGCAAACTTAATCTTTTCTTGTTGCTAATTTTTGTTACAATTTTTATTTTCGCGTGCAATCTTTTTCGATAGCTAATTATTCTAATGTTTTATGCTCTATTTTTTTTTGTATTTAACTATTTATTGTTTTTTTCGATCGACAAACGTATTATTAGCAAATATCTTGTCTTTGATTGTTTTGTCAAAAATTCTTTTCTTTTTAATCGACAATAAATCAAAGATATATTATTAACGAAAAACTTGTTTTTAGTTGTCTATTTTTCTTGTTGTTACACTAATAATCTTCTCTATACTTCGATTGTTTTTTTGACGTTTTTTATTAGATTCTTTTCTTATTACGCGTCGATTTATCGACGACGGAAATTCTTGTTGCTTACGAGAATTCTTGTTGTCTACAATTATCTCTTTCGTTGTTATTGAGAACAATAACATATCAAGAAGATTAAGAGCAAATATTACGATAATCGTACTTTTTTTGTTTGGCAAGATATTCTTTTTCTTGTCTTGCTTGATAAGACATTTCTTGACAATTAAGCTTGTATTTAGATTTGAAGGACTTTTCTTCTTCTAGCTAGCAATTTAATTCTTTTTATTATTAGTGTTCTTCTTGCAATGCGAGAATCGCATTATCTCGATTGCTTTACTATTATTTTGAAGAGTTTAATCTAAGTTATTTTCTATCTTGTTATTATTCTTATTGTTATTATTGTTATTATTCTTATTGTTATTGTCTTTATCTTTCTTATTTTTATTATTTTCTTTGCTATTGTTATTATTATTTGTTGTTTTATAGTAGTTATAACTTAACTCTTTTGCATTATCTTAAATCTTATATTAAGTCTCTTGTTTATTTTTTTTAAACAATATTATCGAAATTCTCTATCTTGACAATAATAGAATTTGAAATCTTTCTCTTCTTTGCATTGTTTAAGAATGCAAATTCTTCAACAAAAATATTAAACAATTCTATAAAATTGTTATTATTAGCTTTTCTTAAGTTATTTAAATTATTATAATAAATAATTTGTTGCTAAATAATTTTTACAATCGATTTTATATAGATCGAAAAGCTAGATTGATTGTCGATTCGATATTTAATTTCAACTTTGAAATCGAATCGAATTGTTAAGAAATCGAATAAAATCGAATCGCTTAAAGAAGTTAGCTTATTACTGTAATAAGTTTAGCTTAGTCGAAAAGTTACTATTTTAAGCAATTCGATTCCAAAAAAAAATCGAGGAATCGAATCTTAACGTTCTCACGTGATATTTTCGGTTCCTCGCGATCAGTTTACTCGGAAAAGCTTTTATTAATATTAAGCTTGTTGTTAATATTTAACTATAATATTAATTAACTTAGATATAAAACACAAATAATATATTTAAATAATATATATCTTCTTAAAAAAGAATTCTATTATTATATTTGTATTCTTATATAGCATTTGTGCTTTTTTAATAATCTTAAGTCGATTTGCTTTTTTAGTTGCAATTTTTTTTTATCTTAATTTGTTTTCGAAGTATTCTGCTATTCAATTGTTAGTATTGTATACTTAATTGTATTACTTAGATATATTATTATAAATCTTTTTATTAATTTAATGCTTCTTAACTTTTTTTTAATATTGTTTTTTATAATTTTACAATTCGACTTTGCAACTTTCTTTTATATAAATATTTTACAAAACTTCTTAATTTGTATTAAGATAACTTTTCAATTGTTGCTTTGCTTTTTGTATAATTTCTTGTAATTATTATTTTAGTCTTTTGCGCAATTTTGATTTGCAATAATTTTTGAATTTGTTAACAATACTTTTATTATTTATATATATACTTAGCTTATTTTACGAGTAATATATAAGAATAATGCAATTATATAGTAGCTTAGAAGTTTTTTACAGTATCTAGTAGAGTACAATAAGATTTAAAGAATAAAAGATTCGAAAAAATTAATAGAATTGTAAATAATATATTAACAAATAGTTTTATTAAAACAAAGTAAAAAATATATATATTAAGATTAGAATTAACATTTACTTACTAATACTTACTTTAAACTTTTGTTAATTTAAGATTATTAATTCTTTATATTAATATATACTTAATTCTATTAATACATTACGCGCGTTTATATTTGTTAACTTTGTTATTATTAATTTTACTTACTTTTATTGTTAATTGTCGATTAAAGTCTTTCTTATTACGCGATTTTTAACGCGTCTATACTAGTAGTTGTTATTAAAATTATTGCTTATTTTACTATAACTTCTTTGCAATCGCTTTTAAATCTTCTATTTTTTAGTTATATTTACATAAATCTCTTTTAATTAATATTGTCAAAATTATTAATTTTATTAATAACTTGTACAAAGTAGACAAATAATATATATAGATAATGCAAAACATCTTGCTTAAAACTAATATATTTAATTTACTAAATTGTCGAGATATTATTAAATCTTCTTGCGATAGACTAATTTCTTAATTTGATTGTAACAAAATAAGTACAAACAAAGAAAAGTCTTAAGAAGAAAAAAATATTAAAAAAAGAGTATTAGAAATGTTGATATAATTAAGATAATACAAACAAATAAGATATTTTCGACTAATATACTAATATTTTGCGATAGCAAGAACAAAAGTAAAAGCTCGATATTATTACTCTTTATAAAATCAAAAAATATTAGAAATTAATTAATTTTTTTATTTCTTAACTTTTATTTTAGCGTCTAATTTGCGAAATTCTATATAATAAAACTAACAATTTTAATTATAAAAAGAACAACTATTATATTTAGAGCTTAGTTTTAGCAATACTTTAGAAAGCAACTAAGATGTTTATATATATCTTTTTTTTAGTAAGTATATTATGTCTTTGTATTGTTATTATAATAATATAGTTGTAATTAACATTTTATATACTATAGATTCGAATTTTGCGACAATTTATATTAAGCGTATAACAATTTAATTAAAGAATTTAAATTTTATTAAGCATTTAATAGAGTAGTTCGATCTTTTTAGCTAGAAATTCTAGGACAATATTATATTCTTTTCCTTGAACAATTATAATATATTCTTTGTATTAACTAAGAATCAAATTTTCGAGATTTTATTATTAATAGATTTTTTCTAGCAATTTAAGTTATTAAATGCATTATCTCTTTATATTATTACTAATAGTATCTAATTATTTTTGTAATTATTAAAGATATCTTTTCTTCAAAAATTAACTTATCTATTAATAAATCTAATCTAAAACAATCTTAAAATTTAGTACAAAGAAATCTTCTTCTTTATTTATTGCTTAATTATTATTCTTCTCTTTATAATATATATTTTACAATTCGAGAACAATCTTTTCTATATCTAAATTTATAGTATAATTAAAGTACTTAATTATTATAATTTGCTCGATTATTTGCAAACTTATTTGAGATTAGACTAATTATTAATTTGATTTTCGATTTTAACTTCTAGAATCGACTTAAATTAACAATTCAACTTTAGAAATTAAATTAAAAATCGATTCAATTTCAACTATTTTAAAATCAAATCAAATCGAATTAAGTTAATTTGCGATTTCAAAAAATTAAATTAAATCGAATTGTCAAGAATATTAAGAATACTAAAAATAATATAAATTTAATATAAATTTAGATTTTTTTAATTGTTTTCTAGATAATGCACAATAGTAATGCATAATATAAAAATAATCTAATATATTTATTAATTAATTTAAATATATTAACTATGTTTATTAAGTTATTAATTAATTGTTACTAAAAATAATAAAATTTACTAAAAATTGATTTAATTTTCGATCTAATTTTCGATTTAACTTTTAAAATCGAATTAAATTGTCGATTTTAATTTTAGAAATTAAATTGTCGATTTTAATTTTAGAAATTAAATTGTCAAAACTTTCGATTTAATTTAAATTAAATTGTCAAGATTCGATTTGATTTTTCGAATCAAACTTAATTTCTCAAATTAACGCAATTAATCTATTTAAGATTGATTTTATTGATATACTCTTTAAGCAAAACTAAAAGTTTGTTTAATACTTATCAATAATACTAAATATAAAAGTATATCTTAAGTTATTTGCGTTAGCTTTGAAAAGTTCGATGCATTGTCTCTTTAATATTCTTAAATCGAATATTTATTTTCTATAATATTAATGCAAAGATATCGATTATCTTTATTTTGAATCGAACAAGATTGTTAAGACTATTAAAATAAGAATCTTGTAATAGTTACAATAGATTATGTTAATACTAATAAAAAATTATATATATTACTATATTGTATTATTTCTTTAACAATATTTGCTCTTTGCGTTTTTGCTCTTAAATTAGCAATCAAATTATAATAATATCGAAAATAATTCTTAAATTCTATCTTGTATTTGTTCTTGTAATTAACAATATTGTTGTTTTCTCTCTTATTTTACAATTTATAAAGACTAACTTTTTGTGTAAAATCTAAAATACTAGTAAAATTGTATAATATATTGTCTAATTCTTTTATTCTGGAATAGTATTTTGCAAGCTTTGTCGAAGCTTTATTGCAAATCTTAATTATAATATTTGTCAAAAAATAAATATTAACTCTTATTATCTTCTCTAGATATTTAAGATAATTAAATATTATATCGAATACTCGAAATTCTAAATAAATATTAATATTAATTGTTTGCAAAACTATAAGAGTGCTTTGTAGAAAGAATTTAGTATATTATTAACAAGCAAAACTAAATTGTACTTGTTTTTGTCAAATTTAATTTATTAAATTTCTAAATCTTAAGAATATTTCTTTACTCAAAAATTAATATAATTGCGTAATTGATATACTCGACAAAGTATAAGATAGATAGAGTTTTAACAAATACAAATATCTTGTACTAGTTTTTGTAACTTTTTATCGATTTTCTCTTAAAAAACTCTAAATCGAAGCAAATATTAAGTTAAGTTGTTAATAACAACTACAAGAGCGCAAATCTAATAAAATTAATATATATATTATCTCTTTGTATTATTACAAATTTAAATATCTTTTTAATTATACTAGACAAGTTTGTGCTTCTTGCAATATCTTGAAGTTGTATATTCTTTAATTGCACAACAATATTGTTAATTATTGTTTTCAATTTTAAAATTATAATAAAATCTTAAGTTACTAGATTAATAATATAAGTTAAACAAGAAATAAAGTTCTACTATTTATTCTATTAAAATTCTCGTCAATTTAGAGCTCTTTCGAGTTTGTCTTTTAGAGTATTATTATTGCTCGCGTTATTAGTAATAATATCAAGAAGTTTGTCTTTAATCTCAAAAAGCTTCAAGATTTTTATAAGCTCTAACATTAATTAACAATCTATATACTCAATCTTAAGAGAAGTAAATTTAATAAGATATTTGCGAAATTGAAATGCAATATTAATTTAATATATTAATACTTTTAGATAGATAACTCTTTGAAAACTAGATTATGCATTTAAAGTAATAGAGATACACTAAGCATCTTTAAAATCTATCTTAATTTTCTTATAAATTTAATCGAAGTTCGAAAGAATTATCTTCGATAGTTTTGTGCGATCTAGAAGCACTAGCTTTGATTAAAATATTTTTAATAACTTTCGAAAATAAGAATTATCGATAATTCAAAAAAGTAGATTTAAGTTAACAAAAGTTTTATATAGTTAGTCTTTTTAATTATTTTAAACAAAGAAGAACAACAAATCGATATAATTCTTCTTCTAATAATATATTAGTTTTGTATTATTTATTTGCATTATTAACTATAATTTACGCAATTAAAAACTAGATTAATTGCAATTTGCAATCTAGATCTTTTTTGTTTTAAACAAAAAGTAAATTGAAAACATTTCTTTATATTTGTTGTGCTTAAATAATTGTAAGCAATAGAATAATTTTAAAAGCTTATAACAATTTTTGCAAATAATTTTAGAAAAAGTCTCTACAATTGAAGTTATTTAAACAAATTTGTTTTAAAGTTTAGACTATACTTCTATATTAATCTTTTTTACTTAACGTAAATTAACAAGTCTTAATTAAGTTTTGTTCAAAATACTTTTGTTAATTGCAATTTGTAATTATTATTCTTAAAATTAAATATTAGTATTTAAACTCTCCTTAATATATTCGTCTCTCTCTTTTAATATAAGCAACGAAAAACTGTTTCTAATTTTGTTTAATACTTTGTAAAGAATTCTTTTTCTATTGTCGAAAGTAGAATTGAGAAAATTTCAATCAAATTAAATTGCAAATTAATTAGAACATAAATTACTAAAAAACAAATTGCATAAAATAGATTCGCAAAAATTATCTTTAATTAAAGATAGTAATTGATTCAAAGCTTTTAAAGAATTAGATATATTAAAAACAAAAATAATAGAAACAATATCTTTAAATAATCTATAAAGAATCTCTTCGAAATAAAAAAGTAATACAAAATAAAAATGCAAGTAACAATTAAATTAGACAAATTATTATACAATAAAATATAGTTGTAAATTCGAAAACATTAAGAGAATCTCTTTAAAATAAAAGAGTAATGCAAAATAATGATGCAAGCAACAATTAATTCGAATAGATTATTATATAATAATATAAACAAATCTAATTGTAATCTCGAAATATATCAAATCATACTTTAATTAAAATTTCAAAATTATAATAATATAAGTCTAAAAATAGTAATTCTTAATATAATAATATAATTTTCGATTTCTTAACAATTCAATTCGATTTTAATTTTTAAAATCGAAAATTAACTTAATTCGATTTAATTCGCTTTTAAAATAGTTGAAATCGAATCGATTTTTAATTTGATTTCTAAAGTTAAATTATTAATCTAAGTTAATTTTAGAAGTTAAAATCGAAAACCGAATCAACAAATAGTCTATAAATAACTAAAGATATTCTTTTATATTTAATAGTCTTTGTAAATATTAAACAAATATTTAGTCTTGCTAGAATAGATTAATTGTTAAGTTAAATTATAATATTATCTCTTTAATTTAACTCGACGTTAAAATCGAATTGCAATACTTTTTTGAAATTAAATTGCTTGAAGTAGTTTAGCGCGCTTTGGACTAAATTAATATAATAATCGACTAAACTACTTTAAGCGATTTAATTCTTCGATTTTTTTTTAACTCGAGTTTTAATATTTGCATATAACATTTCCGGATTAGCGCAATTAGTCTATACTAGAAGAGTTTGTCGATAAAATCGAATACAAATAACTTTGAAATTAGTCGAACAAATAATACTTCTTAAGTATTATAATTGTATTATAAACTTAAATTTTAAAAAGACTATTATTAAAGCGTAAGATATCTATTGTAGAGAAGAAGATAATAATTGCGTAATTAATAAATTTAACAATTCTTTTAAAGCAAATTTGCAAGATGTTTTACGCTCGATTATTGTTTAGATATTCAATATTGTTATATTTGTTAAAGATTTTGCATTGTTAATATATATAGTAAGATAATATAATTAGAAGATAATGCAACAAGATAATGCAATTAACAAATTGCATTGCTAGAGCATTTGTTGAAAAATATATACAATTAAATAACAATTTAGAAAATATATTTGTTGAAAAATATATATAATTAAATAACAATTTAGTTGACATATTTGTTAAAAAAAGTGCATAATTAAATAATAATTTCGTTAATATATTTGTTAAAAAAAGTGGATAATTAAATAACAATTTTGTTAATACATTTGTTTAAAAAAATGCATAATTAAACAATAATTTCGTTAACATATTTATTAAAAAAAGTGCATAATTAAACGATAATTTCGTTAATATATTTGTTGAAAAATATGCATAATTAAATAACAATTTAGTTAATATATTTGTTGAAAAAAGTACATAATTAAATAACAATTTAATTAATACATTTATTAGAAAAAGTGCATAATTAAATAACAATTTAATTGATATATTTGTTAAAAAATATGCATAGTTAAATAATAATTTGATAATAGAATTTGTAGATATAAATTGTCTATTGCATTCTATAATTATGTCTCTAAAATATTGTATAGTAATACAATTAAGTAATGCAATTGAATTCTTTAATACTCGTCTAGTAACTAGTCTAAGATTATTATAATTTTATGTTTAACTTTACTCTTATTGTTATTCTCTTTATCTTTGTACTTCGACTCTTTATATTTGTTTTTTATTATTTTTGCGTTATTTTTGACTTTTTTGTACTTAATTCTAGATCTATTATTATTTATTTTAATCAAATTCTTTAATTCGTTATTAATTGAATTGAGAGAATTAAGTATTTTACAATTTGCGACATTTTTGTCGCTAACAAATGTGTTTATAAACTTGTTAAATTTGTTAATTGCATTTGAGTCTTAAGTTGCTTTTAACTTATTTAGTTCTTTATAATGCAAAATACATTATTAAATACTTTAAATAATTAACATTATATATTTGAACATATTAATATCAAATTTATTCTAATTCGTAGCAGTCTAACATTATATTAGTCTTCTCTTTTACATTAAATATAATATATACTTGATTAACAAAAGTAGACTTTGTTACGTTCAAATTGCTACTTTTAGATGCTATCTTTATAGCTATAATATCAATAATTATCTACTTAACAATCTTCTTATCTTTAGCTTTCTTTATCAATTCTATTTCGAAGTATTGCGCTATTATATAGTTAGCTTTTTGAACACATTTGTATTACTTAAATGCATTATTATATAGTCTCTTTTCTACGCGCTTATTAGTAATTATGTTCTAAGCATTGTTTTTTATATTTATTTGCTTGTCTTTGAATACTTCTTAATAGATGTTAGTTGCTCTAAGCTTTATAAATTGTTTATAAAGAATTATTCGATTTGCGTTCTATTTGTTGTAAAGTAGTTTTTAGTTTGCATTTTATATTATAACACAATTTCGACTAGCAATTAATTAAGAGAGAGTAAAGAAATTCGACATTTTATGCTTTCGATTAGTCTTAATAGTAATGCATACAAGTAATACAAAATAACGTTCTTACTTAACTATATAAGTCTATGCAATAAATAATATTAAATTGTGTTAACTAATATATAATTTGTAAGAGAGAAAAGTTTTGCAATTATAAAGTAAAGTTTTGCGATTAATTGTAGGATTAGAATTAAAAATCTTATATTTGTTTAATATTATTACAATTGAACATTATTATATTTATTACATTAGTGCTTCTATTAAAGTTATTCTTTATATCTTATATTCTTGCATAATTAAGTACTTGTCTTAATTATTTAATAACTTTATTGTTTGTTAATCAACTTATCTTTAACTTAATACAATCAATTCTTTGAATTATTCTAAGTAAATAAATTCTTCTTATTCCAATTACAACGCGTACAAAACAAATTAATAATATATATTGATAATACATTCTTTGTTGCGTATTGCTAATAGACTTAATATAGAACAAAAGACAATCGAAAGTTCAACTCGTAATAACATCAAAGACTCAACTTGTAATAATATAATATCTAAAGATTGCAACAACAAAAAAGCAAGAAAAAGCAAGAGCAAGTACGTAGACAAGAGTTTATCTAGAAGTATAAGATCTAGAATTTAGAAAATAATGCAAACAAGTAATGTAACAAGCAATTATAAGCTAAGTTTTTGCAACAAAAGAAGAGAAAATAAAAATTAAACATTGTAATTTTACAAGAGATTTGTTGTTATTAAAAGTTCGCGAATTTGTTAATTTCTAAGCAGTCTTTCGAAAAACTAGTGCAAGAAATTCTTTAAAATAAGATTTCTAGCAATAGATTTACGAATAAATTAAGTAATAAAGACTATAGAATTTAAGCTTCGATATTAAAAGTACTTTAAGAGATTATTAAAGTATTTCTTATTGCATTCTTTTTCAATAAATGCATTACTTATTTGTATTATTATTGATCTTTTACAAAATTTACTAATACTCTACTTTATATATATAGATAATTATTTGCTTTGTTAATATGCAAAACGTATAATTATCTAACAAAAAAATATACTCTTAATAAAAAAACTAATAAACAATCTCGAAATTTACTATAATAATAATAAAGCTTAAACATTTGTGATAATACTCGAAATTTTGCAATCGAGATATCTTTGTTATATTTAGACTAATTGTTAGATCAAGTTTTTATATTAATATTGTAATTTAATTTGAGTACTTTATATTAATATTGTAACTCGACTCGAATACTTAATACTAATATTGTAATTTAACTTAATATCGATCTCGAATTACAATTTAATTTGAGTTCTCGACTTGACTTGCTAAGCAATCGAAAATAACGTCAAAATGTTAAGATTTTTTATTTTTAAATATTTTTTATTATTTAGATTACTAAAAATAGTCTAAAAAAATAATATACAAATACATTATTTTAATATATTACTATTTAATTTTTATTATATTTTAGAGAAAAAATATAAGATAAAACAAATAAATTAATTATTTTATTGCACTTATTTAAAAATAGTTCAAATATTTAACGTCTTAACAAGTTGAATCGAGAATTCAAGTTAATACTCGATATTAATATTATAATTTAACTAAAATACTTTATATTAATATTGTAACTCGAACTAACTTTTCGATATTAAAATCTTAACTTAAATCGAATCTTAACAAGTGGAAAACTTGACTTAAGCTCGATAATCTAATCCGACGCGACTAGTTTAGTTATATAGAAATAATTAAGATTAAGAATAGTTAGTAAGAATTTAAGTTATCTAGCAATGCAATTTATTAATTGCATTATCTTGTTGCATTATCTTGTAAACATATTATTTTACTATATATATTAATTATATATATTTTCTAACAAATGAGTTAATTAAATTGCTATTTAATTATGCACTTTTTCCAACAAATATGTTAATAAAATTGTTGTTTAATTATATACTTTTTCCAACAAATATATTAATAAAATTGTTGTTTAATTATGCACTTTTTTCAACAAATATATTAACGAAATTGTCGTTTAACTATGCACTTTTTTCAACAAATATATTAATAAAATTATTGTTTAATTATATATATTTTTCAACAAATATATCAATAAAATTGTTATTTAATTATGCACTTTTTCCAACAAATATATTAATAAAATTGTTGTTTAATTATATACTTTTTCCAACAAATATATTAATAAAATTGTTATTTAATTATGCACTTTTTTTAACAAATATATTAATAAAATCGTTATTTAATTAAACTTTTTCCAACAAATATATTAACAAAATTATTGTTTAATTATACACTTTTTTTAACAAATATATTAACGAAATTGTTGTTTAATTACATTCGCGTTTCGAAAGATAGATTGAACTTAATAGACTAAGATTCTCTTAAGATCTTGCAAATCTTACGAATCTAACTATTCTATATACTCAAATTAGTATTGTCGAGATAGAATTTACTCGAAGAGCTTGTTTTGTTTTCTTGTTATTCGACAAAGTTGCAAAATCTCAATTGAATTAAACTATGTTTTAGCGCGTAAAGTTTTGATATTCGCAATGCGTACAAATGTTTGCAATTGCTCGCTAGTTGCATAGTTGCGTTAAACTATTACACTTTTCGCTTTAAATATTAAATTTTGTTGATTTAAGCAAATTTTATTTTTGAGACAAATCTAATAGATTAAGAGAATATATGTGCATCTTATATAAGTAGATTATAATTGTTATATAGAATAGACGTATTTACAAACGCAATGTTAAGAGATATTAAGATTGTCTCTCGCAAAGCTTGACTTAAATCTCTAGATTCTCGCAGATAATACAAGATTTATTAGCTTTGATCTTGATCTTGCACAAAGCTCAAATATTAGTAACAAAAAATTACGACTTTTGTTATAATAGATCTAAGTATATCAAGAACTAAAGTTAGGATTTATCAAATGCAAATATATGCATATTTTTCAACAAATATATTAACAAAATTGTCGTTTAGTTATATATATTTTTAATAAGTACTCTAGTAATGCAATTTGTTAATTGCATTATCTTGTTGTATTACTTTCTAATTATGTTGTCTTACTATATATATTAACAATGCACATTTTCTAACAAATATATTAACTAAATTGTTGTTTAATTATGCACATTTTTTAAAAAATGTTTAAATTGATTTATATCTTAACAAGTCGAGTTAAGAATTTAAGTTAATACTTAATATCAACATTGTAACTCGACTTAAATACTCGATATTAATATCTTAACTCGAATTAACTTTTCGATATTAAAATTCTAACTTGAATCGAATCTTAACAAGCTAGAAATTCGACTTAAACTTAATAACTAGATTAATTGTTAATTCGATTTCGATTTCAACTTCTAGAATCGATTCGAATTAATAATTTAACTTTAGAAATAGAATCGAAAATCGATTTAATTTCAATTATTTTGAAATCGAATCAAATTGTTAAGAATGTTAAAAATACTAAAAATAGTATAAATTAAGTTTAAATTTAGATTTTTTCTAAAAACAGTATAAATTAAGTTTAAACTTAGATTTTTTATTATATTTTAAGTAATATATAATAGTAATGCATTTATAAAAAGAAATTTCTAATATATTTATTAATTAATCTAAATAGATTAACTATTTCTATTAAATTATTAATTAATTGTTACTAAAAATAATAAAATTTACTAAAAATAATAGTCTTAACAATTCGAGTCGATTTTTCGATTCAATTTTCGATTTTAAGTTTGAAATCGAATTGTTAAGATTTAATTCGATTTCTTGAATCGACGCAATTAGTTTATTGATAATAGACTAATTGCGTCGGATCGAGTTATCAAGTTTAAGTCGAATACTCGACTCGAATCTTAACAATTCGTATTAATTTGATTCGAAAGTCTTAACAATTCGATTTCTAAAGTTGAATTAACAATTCGAGTCGATTTCTATACTTAAAATCGAAACTTGATCCGAAAAAATTAACTTAAATTGCTAAGACTACTATTTTTAGTAAATTTTATTATTTTTAGTAACAATTAATTAATAATTTAATAGAAATAGTTAATCTATTTAGATTAATTAATAAATATATTAGAAATTTCTTTTTATAAATGCATTACTACTAAGCATTATCTAGTAATTAATAAAAAATCTAAATTTAAACTTAATTTATACTATTTTTAGTATTCTTAACATTCTTGACAATTCGATTCGATTTCTAGTATTGGAATCGAAAATCGACTCGATTCGATTTAATTCGATTTTAAAATAGTTAAAATTAATTTAATTTTCGATTCGATTTCTAAAGTTAAATTATCGATTCGAGTCGATTCTAGAAGTTAGAATCGAAAATCGAATTAATAATCAATTTAATTGTTATAATATTTTCTATCTTCTAGATTATGACTAAGCATCGACTTCTAACTTCTATATCTACTTCTTGTCTAGACTAGTTATCGAGTCGAATTATAATATTACTTCTTTAACTCGACCCGACGTTAAGATCGAGTCGCAACAATTTTTTGAAATCGAATTGCTCAAAGTAGTTTAGCGCGCTTTGCGCTAAACTACTTATAGTAATCGACTAAATTACTTTGAGCGATTCGATTCTTCGATTTTTTTTGACTTAAGTCTTGACATTTACACGTGACATTTTTGGATTAGCGTGATCAATCTACTTCTAGCAAAATTATCTCTCCCGAATAATTTATTACGACATGCAAGCGATTTATCAAGATATCGCGTTGCAAAAGAACTTAATTTGTGTCTCTTATTAAATAAATCGCATAATAAATTCTTGTCGATCTCGAGAGTTGTTTCTTTAGCAATTGCAATATTTGCGACAAGATGCAAGCATTCAAGAGTTGCGTAAGTATTAACGAAGCCTTTACAAAGAGATTCGCAAGACGTTTGAATTTATTTAAACAATATCTCCGGGATTTGATCGACAATCACGATCCTCGTATCCTGACCAACGTACCGACAGACGCATTAGCACAACTTGCACCTGAAAAGCAGCTCGATGCAAATACGGGGCCCTCATACAGGCAGCCGATGGCGCAAAAGCTGCCTAAGGAGGTGGGGCTAGGACAGGATTTCGTGAATAAATGGCAGCAGAGGTTTAAGAGCAGGCTTCCAGTATCGCCATGTAAAGACCCACCGCATGCGGGGTCGACCGGCAAGACAAAAAGGATGAATATCAACTCGATGGTAAACGTGTGTGTACATAACACCTGAGCACCGAAACGATAATACAGCAGAGGCTGGAGAAGCCTTCGCTTTCCTCTCAAAGCGATACTCTTGATTGCGTCTGCCCCAACTGTCCGGAAAATTGGGAGCTTCTATAATGTAGACGTTCTATATTTTTACTATTTACTAGTTTCTGCAGGGGGATGCAGTCACCTCCTTATCAAATTTGATAGCATTGTCACAGTAATTTCGTGAGAAGTAAACAATATTCTTGTTGTTATTTTCTGTACTAAAAAAAATTGTTTTCAAATATTAATTCTATACGTAATACTAACCCGATTAGGCTAAAAGTTTCAAAAAAATTACAAAACAATCCAAATTCTAGGAAGTACTTTAAATTACTCTAATAGGCTAGCGCTAGATGTTACGAGACTCTCTCGGGCTAATGTTGACTTAGTGAAGTCATTGTGTTACAGGGATCGCTTCCCCGAATTGCCGATGCATTTTAATCTTGTTGTCGCGATTTTCTATTCGCATTTTGATCTTGTTGTCGTCATTAAACATTATCAAAATTACCTCTTCTATCTATAGTATTGTTGTTATAAGCTCTTTCTCTTCTCTCGCTTTTGTTGCTCTTATCGTCGCTCAATTGAATAATTAATTGAATAGTCAAATTATCAACGTCTTGAATCTTGACATCGACAATTAATTAAGTATTACTCGCAATTCTAATATCTTTTTCTTCTTCTCTATTGACTTTACTCTTCTTCGCGTCTCTTCTAGTCTAGAAAAAACTTATTAATGCGTCTTCAATAATAATTTTCAAATACTAGAAGAAAAGAATTACAATTATCTATAGTTTTTTATTTCTAATATCTAGATTCTCAATTAAACGCGTTCTCGAACAAAGAAGAATATACAAACAATCTACTAATATTGTTGTTTTTAAAAACAATTAACAACTAAAACGCAAAATCTATTAGAATAATCGAAACAAATACGCGTTATTTTTTCTTACAATATAAGATTTAAGCTTATTAAAAAATATAAGCTCTTTAATAAAATAAAATTTGCGAATATATAACATTATAGCAATTGTGCAAAGCACAATTATATTTTAAAGTACTTTAATTTTGTTAAAATTAATAGCGCAATTAAGAAGATTGTTGTTAAGAAAATTATTAAAGATTACATTTCTATTAATATTAATAGATTGTTGCAAGACACTAAATAAAGTTCTAATAATATTGCTTTTTGTTAAATTAACAATTAGAATATTAATCTAAAGATTATTTATAACGTTAATTAGAAATTTCTTTAAAAATACTTCGATTCTTGTATATAAGACTCTCGAGAATTATAAAAGCTTTAATCAAATAATTATCTTAAGAATTTGCAAACTTTTAAATCAAATATATTATCTAAAAAATTAATAATCGAAAAGAGAGATAAAGAGATCGAAAAAAGTAACAAGAGAAGATTAAATAAGAGCTTTAAAATTGTATTTGCAAAATAAGATAAAAGATATTACTAATTTGTCGAAGTTATAATATTGAAAAAATATTATTTTGTTAATAATTTTCTTACAAAATATATTTGCATTCTTACTAGACGCAATTATTTAATATTGCTTGATATTATTTATAACTTTAATATTTTGCAATAAAAGCTATTTACTATTATAATACGCTTCGAACACAATTAATAGATTCTCGCAATCTATTTGTTAATTAATAATAAAAATAACAATATAGTTAAAATCTTTTTAAGATAAAATAAGACGTAAGCTAGAATCTAGCAATGTAAATATATTATTATCGACAACTTTACTATAGAATAACAAGCTATATATATATTCTTTTGCGATCTTAAGATTAATAAGCAAGAAATTTTTTAATTTTTTGTAAAATATTCTTAGAACAAACGCTAAAGTAAAAGCTTATTAATTTTTAATGTAAAAAGTTGTACAAATATTTATACGCAACTCTTTACTATCGCAAAATCGATCTCGATTGCAAGAATAATATTAAATAAGCTATAAATGTTGTTTCTAATAAGAAAAAGCAAGATTATATTAAACAAAAATAATAAAGAACGCAAGCGATATAAATATTGTATACAAGACAATATAGTTGTTTGTTATTATAATATATAATTATTAATATAATAAAACTTTAATACATATTTCTAAAGAAGTATATAAAAGATACGCATCTTAATTAAAGCTTCTTATTTATTTGTATAATAGAGACTAATTGTTTAATAGAAAAACCAACAATACAAAAGTAGTCTAATCGTCGAACTCGATTTCGATTGGGAATCGCTAAGTAATTGGGCTCAAGAAGCTTAACTTTAAAAAATCTTAAATTTTAAAAAATTCATAACTTTCTTGTATTTTATACGTATTTTATCAAAATTAGGTCGTTCTGTAGAAGATTTAGCGTGCTTTTAAACAAAAAAAGAATTACTCGATTTAAACTAGTTTACGTAGCGCAATAAATTAATTTAGCTTCGAGTTAAACGAAGAAGTCTATTCAAATTCTTGGGTTAAACAAAAAAAAATGTGTTCGACTCGATTCAACGATTACACTATACAAAAGTTTACTCTTTAGAGTTGCGCAATTTACGTTATATATATCGATAACTAGTAATATAATAGAGTAAAAGAAGCAAGAGAAAACTAGTATATTATACAATTTGTCGAATGCACAATTTATTTTAATCTTGTTAAGTTTCTTAATTTTGTTTAAAGTCTTTTTGTAAATTAATTAAAATTAACAAAGCAAACAAATATTAATGCAAAAATCTCTCTAACAAAGAAACTAAACAACAATATAATTTACTTAATAGATTGCATATTCTATTGCTAGTATTAATTGTTTTGCAAGTATATATAACAATATTATTTAATTTACGACGTCTTTATCTTATATAATTAAGATTAATAAGCGTTTATATTTAAAAACAATAAATTCGAAATCTATAAATTAATTACAAAGAAGTACGTTATTAAAAATATATATAAAATTATTAAAATTTCTAACAAGTATTTGTTAAAAATATGCGAAATTCTTAATTTAATTAAGAATTGCTATTATAAAATTGCAAAACAAATAACAAATTAAGCAAAGAAAAAGCGTACGTTAATTATTATTAGATAAATAGAATAACTAATATATTTTATTAATCTTATTAGAAAGAAAGAAGTAAATATAGCTTTGCAAAAACTCGTTAACAAGATAAATAATATTGTCAAGAAGCTTTCTTGCAAGCAAAGACGTAAATTTAAGAACAATAAAAAGAAGAAAAACTAAATATAAATTAATTAACTATATTACTCTATACTATTACATATAATAACGACGATAAAATGTCTCTTTGTTTCTCAAATTATTTAATAACATTACTATCAAAATTCGATAAAAGTAGAGAGACATTTCTTGAGAGCAATCGCGATAACGATAAGATTTGCATTTAATAACGATAAGATAACGACAATAAGATGCAAATTGCGACGATAAAATCAGCTCTTGTTCTTCGAAAATTAAGGTGACAATGCCAACTAATTTGGTGGGGAGAGATAATCATTGCGCAGTATTATATTTTAGAAAACGCCTGCATTATAGAAGCTCCCGGAAAATCAGTCTCACGGCCCCCACTCTTTTGGCAGGGAGATCGACGACTATCAGCCGAGTTAGCCAATTATCTTGGACAGTGACGTCATGCGGCATGAATCGTTGGCTGGCAGATGGAGCATCTATTGAGGAACTATAGGAATTTGTTGAGGCGGTTGAGATTCCTCGCACAGGGTTTTGTTGATTTA